>Ga0214921_10002582_pt1 | contig 29221 bp, 29 predicted proteins | sample LL1505_MetaG_FD_177992 | JGI IMG/M metagenome (GOLD analysis project Ga0214921, IMG submission 177992) | Freshwater microbial communities from Lake Lanier, Atlanta, Georgia, United States - LL-1505 | ecosystem: Environmental > Aquatic > Freshwater > Lake | place: USA: Georgia | collected...
AAGCATCGCAAGCCGGTGTTCACGTTGATTTACTAATCCGTGGAATCTGTGCGCTACGTCCAGGAATTCCTGGACTCTCCGAGAACATTAAAGTTCGATCAATTTTGGGTCGCTTCCTTGAGCACTCTCGTATTTTTCACTTCACCAACGCAGGAGAAGACGAGTACTGGATAGGAAGTGCCGACTTGATGGGGCGAAATTTGAATCGACGTGTTGAAAGTCTTGTCCGAATAGACAAAAAGTCTCATAAAGAATACCTACAAGAAATTCTAGATTTAGGACTCTCTGATGACGTTTCAAGTTGGCATCTAACTGACGATAAATGGGATCGAAAGACAACTACCAACGATGGCAAAAGTTTAAAGAGTGCGCATGCCCTATTCGCTAAACGATTTAAGAATGTGAAGTAAGAAATATGGCCATCGATACTCCAATTATTCAAGCGGCGGGCGCTGTTTTGTGGCGCTATGCAAAGAATAAGAAAATCGAGATCGCTCTTGTCCATCGCCCACAGTACGACGATTGGTCACTTCCAAAAGGAAAAGTTGAAGATAAAGAGTCTCACATTGCCTGCGCGTATAGAGAAGTTTTGGAAGAAACCGGTTATGCCTCAATTTTTGGACCTCAAATTGGTCAAGCGATGTACAAAGTTCCTGAAGGCAAAAAAGTAGTTCGCTATTGGAGCGCGCAAGCCAGCGAAGAGTCAGTTGGCACAGTCGATAAAAATGAGATTGATGAAGTTTTGTGGCTTGAAGTTAAAGATGCTCAAAAGAAATTAACTCTAGAAGACGATAAGAAAATCGTAGACTTTTTTGTTGAGTTTGGTGTTCAAACTATCCCACTCGTTTTGTTGCGCCATGCAAAAGCACTCAAGCGCGATGATTGGGATGGTGATGATTCTGATCGCCCACTCGATAATTTAGGACAGTTACAAGCAAAGAGATTGTTACCGCAGTTTTATCCTTACAACATCTCCGAGATTCACTCTTCAGATGCGTATCGATGCATGCAGACTGTCGAAGATTTAACTCGAGCCCTTGATTTAAACACAATCATTGGTCTTGATTTAAGCGAAGATATGTACTCCAAAGATAAAGATGCTTCACTTGAATATGTTTCAAGCCTAATGAATCACAATAAGCGCGCGATTATCTGTAGCCATAATCCGATTCTTCCCAAGGTTCTAAAAAAGCTAGTGGGAAAGAAGTATTTCAAAGAGCTTGATACCAAACTAGAGCCTGCAGAAGCGTGGGTTATTCATCATCAAGACGGTGAAGTTGTTTCTGTTGATTGGATTGAAGCACCACTAACTTAGTTAAATCTTCATCCAATCCAGCCATTTGAGCACAATTCCTTCACGCAAAGCCCATGGACAAATTTCAACTTCGTCGAGTTCTAATTTGCTCAAGGTGCTGTACGCAACTATTGCGCCCGCGACTATTTGAAGTGCTCTATTGGATGAGACTCCAGGAAGTTCAGCACGTTCCTTATTGTTCATAGCAAGTAACTTTGGAATTGCTTTTTCAAGCGATGAAATATTTAATTTCTTCGGATTATCTTTGAACCAAAATTCGTTGAGTCGCGCCAGAGTCCGAAATGTTTTACTTGTTGCTACAAATTGATCAGCACGATGCTCAGCAAGAGCAGTTGTAAGAGATGAAGACAAAGATTGGTGAACGAACTCTTCTAATTTCTTAATTTCTTTTGAAGTATATGGATCAGATTGCAAAAATTGTCGAGTTAAACGAGCTGCACCTAATGGCAGTGACAGCGTTTCTTCGGGATATTCATCATCACCCACAGCCATCTCAAGAGAGCCGCCACCGATATCTAAAATTAAGAGTCGACCACTTGACCATCCGAGCCAACGACGAGCTGCCAAGAACGTCATGGATGCTTCTTCATTTCCGTTAAGAATTTGTAATTCAATGTTGTGACGTTCGGTAATCTCTTTGATTACTTGGGCACCATTTGTCGCCTCGCGTATTGCAGAGGTTGCAAATGCAACTATTTCTTCGGTCTTAAACTCTTTGGCATGCACCAAAGCATCAGCAATTGCTTTATGTAATTCATCAACACCGAGAGGCGAAATGTTTCCACCTTCATCTAAATAATCTGTTAAACGTAACTCAGTCTTTAGATTTGTTGTCGGTGTTGGGCGTGCTCCTGGGTGGGCCTGCATTACTTGGAGGTGGATGGTGTTTGATCCAACATCTAAGACACCAAGCAGCATTGCGCAAATCTACCGCTAGCGCGGCCATAAGGCTTGATTTCTAGATTTTGTAATCTCCTGCCATAATTGCGCAGCACGAAAGGCCTCCCTAGCTCAGTGGTAGAGCAACGCACTTGTAATGCGTAGGTCGTCAGTTCAATCCTGACGGGGGGCTCATGGTTAAAACAAACGCTCGCTGGGCTGGATATCTATTTATCGCACTCGGCTTAATCAATTGGCGCTATCAAGATAGCAATCCAAATGCGATGACAAATAGTTTGGTGCTGATCGCCGGCGGTGTAGTCACACTCGTTTTGGCATTCACTAAGCCTGGTTTGGCTTGGCTTGAAACACAAGCAGGAAAAACCATTGGTTTAATTGTTGGCGCTGCACTGATTATTTTTTCTTTCATTAACTAACTCAAAATTTAAAAAATAAAAAACGCCCGCCAAGTCAGACTTGGCGGGCGTTTTTTATTAAGTGTTACTTATCTTCTGACATACCTTCTGCAGCAGACTTCATCTTCGCAATCTTGTAGATTGTGAGACCGAATACGCACTTAGCAAGTACGTCTGCAACTGTGTAACCAATCTGGCGATACATGAATGCATCTGTTCCAGTGATTCCAAGTAGTGGGAATAGGTATGAGATTGGGTATACGCCCCATGTACCAACGAGGAGCAGACGTAGGCGGCCGATTGTGGCTGCTACTCCTGCTGGTTGGCGATCAAGTGACTTACCAAGCTCTACGAACAATACGTAAAGGATGTATAGGAAAGGAATTGTTGAAAGAACGCCCCAAAGGATCTTTGTGCCGTCATCTGCTGAGATTTCACCTGGGTAACCAAGTGCGATCATTGCAGCTGATGCTGGTACAAGGCGTGTGATCAATGAAGATGACGCAGCCTTTGCAAGAGCAAGTACAGCAACTACTTCAACAAGAAGTAGCGGCACAGTTAATAGCCAGTCAACGTAGCGGTATGCCTCGTTGAATGAACCTGCACCTGATGTTGCAACCTTGTATCCATCTGAAGCTTCTGAGAATGAGTTGAAGATTCTCCAGTAGTGGTATCCAGCAATGAATGTAACCATTGATGAAAGGACAAGGGCGTTACGGTACTTCGGCAGCACGCGTGCTTGTGATACGAGTGTGTACACAGTGCACGCAAGCATTGAAATCAAACCAAATGAAAATACGTTATAGATCGTATTCCACTGGTTAGCTGTTAGATCGAGCATTTACATAGCCTCCGTGAGGACAATTTGGTGACCTTCGTTCGCGCGAACGAAGCGTGGGTAATCGGATCTGAGATGACGTGGGGCCGCCTCAGGGAAAACGCACCGGGTTAATGGTCACGGTTACGGGGCGGTAAGGCAACCCACAAAGGAGAATGTCTCAGAATTTTCACGCCTAGAATGGGGACAAAAGGCGTGGATACGGTGAGAGAACGAGGCTAATCATGGAGCAGGGGCATTTTCCGACCGATGGCTTTGCAGACGTTCTCGGGGCTAATAAAGAGTATGTCGCCAATTTTAAATACTCAGAATTGACGGGTCGAGCCGCAAAAGGTTTGGCCATTGTGACCTGCATGGATTCGCGCATCAACCCACTCTCTGTCGGTGGAATGCGATCTGGCGATGCGAAAATTTTACGTAATGCTGGTGCCCGCGTTACAGATGACGTTTTACGTACGTTGGTACTGGCAACTTATTTATTAGGTGTCAATCGAATCTTGGTTATGCCACATACAGATTGCCGTATGGCAAATGAAACCGAAGAAGAGTTACATGCACATATTGATCGAGAGCACGGAGTAGATACTCGCGCACTTGAATTCAAAACTGTTAAAGATCAAAAGGCTGCGCTCGCGGGTGATGTCCAGCAAATTCGCTCATATCCCTTAATTCGAGAGGGCGTCATTGTTGGTGGAGCAATTTATGATGTGAAGACAGGATCAATTACACCTATTGATTGTTAGTTCAGATTGTTAGTTCAGATTATTAATGCGACTGATTGGATCCTTGGTTAATGGGTAATCAGGATGAGCATAAAAATCTTTGAGCAAAGCTTGTACTAAATCTGTTTTTTCCTTGATTACTGCGTGCGAAGCTCCAGGGACAATAGCAAGACGTGCGTTAGTAATTGATTGATAAATCTTTTCAGACTCCTTAGCGCTGATGACATCATCATCTCCTGCAAGAACTAGAACAGGGCATTTGATTTTGGCTAATTTAGTTGCGGCAATATTTGGTTCAGTTTTCCAAACTTTAAAGGCAGTTGTTACTTTTTTGATTAATTCCGATGGAGCATCGGGGGATAGGCGATCGTGCTCGGCTTGCGCTTCAAGTGAAACATCTGGTTTTCCGAACTTTAAGCGCACTTGTGTGGGCGATGTATTTCCACCAATTGAAACAACTGAGCGAACCAAATCTGGACGAGTGATAGCTGCCATCAAGGCGATGATGGCTCCATCGCTGACGCCGATTAAGTGTGCTGGCTCTGTAACGACGTCTTCGAGAAAGGCGATGAGCTCTTTGGTCTGAAAGTTAAAAGCAATACTGCCTTTTTGATTGGCAGTTCGTCCATGGCCCGTGCGGTCATAGGCAAAGACTTTAAAAGATCTTTTAACTGCAGGGAGTAAATATTTCTTTACTTTTTCGCTATGACTCAAACCACCGTGCAAAATAACGAGGGCTTCTCCGCGCTTTGACCACTGAAATGTAAATACATCGTGGCCACGCAGATTGATATGTCGCTGCATTTACACAGAATCCATGATGTGGCGATTGCCGCGATCAAAGGTTAAGTAATTCCAGGTCCAGTCGGCCATGGTTCCAATTTTATTGCGTCCACCGAGTAGGTAGAAAAGATGCAACCAGAGCCATGCATACCAAGCAAGCACACCGGTCATTCTAAATTTTCCAACTTCTACAACTGCCTTATGGCGACCAATTGTTGCCATTGAACCTTTATCTCGGTACTTAAATGAATTCAATGCTTTGTTTTGTGCAAGATTCAATATTTGCTTTGCAACGAAACGTCCTTGTTGCATAGCAACTGGTGCGACCATCGGTAAAAATTTTCCGCTTGCGTCCTTATAACCAGAGATATCGCCAATAGCCCAGATGTGCGGATAATTCTTTACCTGAAGAGTTTGTTCAACATCAATGCGAGTAGAAACGAGCGGAAGATTTAGTGATGCAGCAGCTGGTTCACCGCGCACACCAGCGGCCCACACTGTTACTTGCGCAGGAATTTCAGGTGCACCTTTAATTTTGATTGATGCGTTGAGAACTTCTTCCACAGCCGTATTGAGCAAAACCTGCACACCAAGTTTTTCAAGATCTTTCTTGGTGCGCGCAGAAAGTGCCGGAGAGAAACTAGGAAGTAAACGTGGTCCTGCTTCAATTAAAACTATTTTGATATTCGCAGCTGCTTCAGGTTGATCATTAGTTAATGGTCCGCGAACTAATTCGGCGAAAGCTCCCGCCATCTCAACGCCTGTTGGTCCGCCACCAACGACTGCCATCGTGAATTCTGTGTCATCTTGGAAGCGACATAAATCTTCAAAACGTCGCATTACTTCTGCGCGAATAGCGAGTGCTTCATGAACACTTTTCATACCTAGTGCGAATTCATTAACACCCTTAACACCAAAGTCAGTGGTTGCCGAACCCAGTGCAACAATTAAATGATCAAATGGCAAAACTTCAGAGCTATCGATTTTTATGGTTTTATTCTTGTGATCCACGGTGATTGGCGAACCCATTCGAAACTGTGCGCCAGATTTGCGAAGTGCACCGCGCACAGGGTGAGCAACGTGATCTGCTGCTAATCCAGCGGAAGCAACTTGGTAGAGCAATGGCAAGAATGTTTGAAAATTATGGCGGTCGACAACAGTGACATCTGCATGATCACGCAGTGCCCGGGCAGCGGTTAACCCGCCAAAGCCGGCGCCGAGAATTACAACGCGTGGTTTTGTCATGCCGCCTCTTCTTTAATGGTTGGTCCAAGTGTTAGTTTTCTTGGCTTAAGTCTAGGCTGATAACCATGAGTCAGCAGAATCAAAAGCGTAAGTACCTAGTTACTGGCGCATCTGGATACGTAGGCGGCCGTCTTGTTCGCACGTTATTGGCTGACGGGCACGATGTGCGCGTCTTGGTCCGCGATCGAATCAAAGTACAAGATCGTGCATGGGCAGATGAAGTTGAAATTGTTGTCGGAAATGCAACAAGCGCTGCAGATTTAGATAGAGCACTAGCCGGAATTCATACAGCATTTTATTTACTTCACTCAATAAATGTCGGTGTTGATTTCACTGCAATTGAATCTGAAATGGCTCGTACATTTGCACAAGCAGCCGAGCGTGCAGGTGTTTCGCAAATAATTTATCTTGGTGGAATTGCTAATGATAAAAACAGCAGTAAGCACCTCTCTTCACGTGTGCAAACTGGCAAAGAGTTAGCTTCTACTTCCGTACCTGTTCTCGAATTTCGGGCAGGAATAATTATCGGCTCAGGTTCAGCATCCTTTGAAATGTTGCGCCACTTGACTCACCGTTTGCCAATCATGACGACTCCAAAGTGGGTTTCAAATCTCACCCAACCAATTGTTGTACGCGATGTTTTGTATTACTTGAGAAAGGCTGCAGTCTTAGAAAAACCAGTTAATCAAGTATTTGATATCGGTGGGCCAGAAGTCTTGTCCTATGCGGACATGATGCAAAAATTCGCAAAGTTATCTGGATTACGTAAACGTTGGATTATTCAAGTTCCAGTTTTGACGCCAAATCTTTCGAGTTTATGGATTGGACTTGTCACGCCAGTTCCAACATCTCTTGCTCGTCCGCTCGTTGGTTCACTAATTAGTGAAGTTGTTGCAGATAAAAATAAGAGTGTAGATGCACTTATTCCTCCACCACCTGAAGGTTTATTAAACGTAGAAGATTCGATCAAGCTAGCGCTCACTCGAACAAATGATCACAACGTAGAAACACGTTGGTCAGATGCATCTACACCAACTGCACCATGGCAAAAAGCTCAAGGTGATCCTGAGTGGGCCGGTGAAATGGTTTTAAGTGATCATCGCGAAGCACTTACAAGTGCACCAATTTCAAAAGTGTGGCATCACATCGAGAGCATTGGTGGAGATAACGGTTGGTACGGATCTGATTTTCTTTGGTGGGGTCGTGGCGTTATAGATCGCTTCTTTGGTGGAGTTGGTTTACGTCGCGGTCGTCGTGATCCAAATAATTTACGAGTCGGTGACAGTTTAGATTTCTGGCGCGTAGAAGAAATCGAACACGGCGTGCGAATGAAGCTATATGCCGAAATGGTTTTACCAGGTAAAGCGTGGCTCGAATTTCGAGTAGATACATTCCAAGGCAAAACAAGAATTATTCAAGAAGCAACATTTGTGCCACGCGGACTCGGTGGGCAGTTGTATTGGTATGCAATCGCTCCTCTTCATACTTTGGTCTTTCCTACGATGATTAGAAATATCGTAAAGCGAGCAGAAGCAGATGCATGAGTTCACTCCAGAAGTTGAAAATCTTGCTGATGAAATTCTTGCCTACAGTCTTGAACGTCTAAAGAGTGATCCACCTCTTGATGGACCGCGCACAGAAGCAGATTTATTTCGCGAAGTCGGAAACACAATTACCGCGCGCGGTCTTGGCGGCAGCGAAGCCTTAAAAGTTTTTACAGATGTTTTGGCAAAGGCTTGTATCTCAACTGATCATCCGCGTTACTTGGCTTTTATTCCATCAGCACCGAGTGAATATGCAAACTTATTTGATCTCGTCGTAGGTGCGAGTGCTCTCTATGGCGGATCATGGCAAGAAGGTGCGGGTGCGGTATTTGCAGAAAACCAAGCGCTGCAATGGCTGATTGATTTAGCAGGATTGCCAGAAGGTGCTGGTGGAGTTTTTGTTCAGGGTGGAACAATTGGAAACTTATCCGCACTTGTTGTGGCACGCGCAGAAGCTCGCAAGAAATTTCCAGATGCAACTCGTTGGGTTATTGCGTGCTCAGAAGAGTCTCACTCCTCAATTGCATCAGCTGCAAATGTGATGGATGTAGATGTATTAAAAGTTCCAACACGTGCAGATCGCAAATTGCACGGTGAAGATGTTGCGCGCGAAATCGATGCGTTGCACTCAGCAGGTACATCTCGTGTATTTGCTGTTGTAGGCACCGCAGGAACAACTAATCTCGGAATTGTTGATGATCTCGATGGAATCGCAGAAGCTGCGCATATTCGTAATATCTGGTTTCACGTCGACGGTGCCTATGGTCTAGCTGCCCTTTGTGCACCTAGTACCCGCGCAATGTTTAAAGGTGTTGAAAAAGCTGATTCATTTATTGTCGATCCACATAAGTGGTTATTCGCACCATTTGATGCGTGTGCACTTGTGTACAAAAATCCAGAACTTGCGCGCGAAACTCATACACAACACGCAACATATTTAGAGACACTTCATGACGGATCTTGGAATCCATCGGACTATGCAATTCATTTAACTCGTCGTGTTCGTGGTTTGCCATTTTGGTTTTCACTTGCAGCGCATGGCACTGATGCGTATTCCGAAGCTATGGAAGCAACAATGACTGTGGCAAAACAAGCAGCAGATTTAATTAAGAAACATCCAAATCTCGAACTCTTGTACGAACCAGAGTTATCAATCGTGGCTTTTACTCGTCCGGGTTGGAGCTCTACGCAGTACCAACAGTGGAGCGATAAATTATTAACCGATCAAATTGGATTCATTCCGCCATCAGCCGATAAGGGTCAGCCAATTTTGAGATTTGCAATCGTTAATCCATGGACAAAAATCAGTGACATTGAAGCAATTTTGGGGACTCTGTAAATCCCACACTTTTTAAACTTCGCCCCATAAGATTTGCCATATGTCCATGATGGAAAACGCCAATACTTCGCAGGGTGCACTCAGCGAATTAGAAGTGCGCATCCTCGAATTTGAAGGAACATGGTGGAAATTCGCAGGAGCTAAAGAGTCGGCGATTAAAGAACTCTTTGACCTCAGTGCTCCCCGTTATTACCAATTGCTCAATGATTTAATCGATCGCGAGGACGCATTAATCGCGGCCCCAATGTTGGTAAAGCGCCTTCGCCGCCTGCGCGAGGCTCGCATGTCCGCACGTACCGCTCGCTAATGCGCCCTCACCTCCTCTGACTCGTTTTGCAGTCCGGGAATTACTCCCGTAGATTTGGCGTTAGCACTCTCGAGGCTAGAGTGATAACAAGAGCCTCAACCGATATCGGCAAACATTATTTGAGGAGTACAAAAGCATGGCAAAGCAGATTGCTTTTAACGAAGAAGCTCGTCGTGGGCTAGAGCGCGGAATGAACGTGCTTGCAGATGCAGTGAAGGTAACCCTTGGACCTCGCGGACGTAACGTCGTTCTCGAGAAGAAGTGGGGCGCACCAACAATCACTAACGATGGCGTTTCAATCGCAAAAGAGATCGAACTTGATGATCCATGGGAAAAAATTGGCGCAGAGCTTGTTAAGGAAGTTGCTAAGAAGACAGATGATGTCGCTGGCGATGGAACAACAACAGCAACCGTGCTTGCACAAGCACTTGTGCGCGAAGGTTTGCGAAACGTGGCTGCGGGATCAAACCCAATGGCGCTGAAGCGTGGAATTGAAAAAGCAGTAGCAGCAATCGTTACAGAGCTTGGTTCAATGGCGAAAAACGTTGAGACCAAAGAGCAGATTGCAGCAACAGCATCTATCTCTGCAGCAGATGTCACTATCGGCGAAATGATCGCTGAAGCGATGGACAAGGTTGGCAAAGAGGGCGTTATTACTGTCGAAGAGTCAAATACTTTCGGACTCGAACTCGAACTCACAGAAGGTATGCGCTTTGATAAGGGCTATATCTCTCCATACTTCGTAACAGATCAAGATCGTATGGAAGTTGTTCTAGAGGATGCATACGTACTTCTAGTTAACTCAAAGATCACAAACATTAAAGATCTAGTTCCAGTACTCGAAAAAGTTATGCAATCAGGTAAGCCACTTGCAATCATCGCCGAAGATGTTGAAGGTGAAGCACTTGCAACTCTGGTTGTAAATAAGATTCGCGGAATTTTCCGTTCTGCAGCAGTGAAGGCACCTGGCTTTGGAGATCGCCGCAAAGCGATGCTTCAAGACATTGCAATTCTTACTGGAGCAACAGTTATTTCAGAAGAAGTTGGTCTCAAGCTTGATCAAGCAGGACTCGAACTTCTAGGACGCGCTCGCAAGGTGGTTATCTCTAAGGAAGAGACAACAATCATCGAAGGCGGCGGAGATGATGCTCAAATTAAGGGTCGTGTTGCACAGATTCGTTCAGAGATTGAAAAGAGCGATTCAGATTACGATCGTGAAAAACTACAAGAGCGCCTTGCAAAACTTGCTGGTGGTGTTGCAGTTATTAAAGCTGGAGCAGCAACAGAAGTAGAACTCAAAGAGCGCAAGCACCGCATCGAAGATGCAGTTCGCAATGCAAAGGCTGCAGTAGAAGAAGGAATCGTTGCCGGTGGTGGCGTCGCACTTCTACAAGCAGCAACAGCAGCATTCGCAAAGTTAAAACTTGAAGGCGATGAAGCAACTGGTGCAAAGATTGTAGAAGTTTCAATCGAAGCACCACTTAAGCAAATTGCTGTAAACGCTGGCCTTGAAGGCGGAGTAGTTGTAGAAAAAGTTCGTCACCTCACAGCAGGTCATGGATTAAATGCAGCAACAGGTGAATACGTTGACATGATTAAAGCTGGCATCATTGATCCAGCAAAGGTGACACGTTCTGCACTTCAAAATGCAGCATCGATTGCAGCGTTATTTATTACAACAGAAGCAGTTATTGCCGATAAGCCAGAGAAAGCACCTGCAACACCTGCAGGTCCTGGCGGCGGAGATATGGACTTCTAATTTCTCACGCGTAAAGCGTTACGAACGCCACTGCCGATTAACTCGGTAGTGGCGTTCTGCTTTATCCTAATCTCATGAGCACACTCGAACTCGCACGCTCTGCAGCAATTGCTGATGCTGGCAACCCAGAATTAGTTGGCGCAGATGTTTCCGTCGAAATCGATGATGATGGTCGCGTTGAAACTTATTTGTTTGAAGCAAATCTCGCTGGCTATAAAGGCTGGCGTTGGTGCGTAACAATTGCAATAGTTGATAAGAAATCAGAACCAACAATTTGCGATGTTGTTGTACTTCCAGGACCGGATGCATTACTTGCACCAGAGTGGGTTGCATACCGCGATCGCATACAACCAGGTGATGTTGGAGTCGGCGATATTGTTCCAAGTGCACTTGATGACACACGTTTAGTTCCATCTGTTCACTCACTCATTGCAGATGAAGATTTGGATGCAATGCAAGTATTTGATCTTGGTCTTGGACGTGCACGTGTAATGTCTATTGAAGGTCGCGATCAAGCAAGCAAGCGTTGGTATGAAAGTGATCGCGGTCCGCAATCACCAATTGCACAAGCAGCACCAAAACCATGTTCTTCATGCGCATTCTTTTTGCCAATCGCAGGATCACTTCGTGCTTCCTTTGGTGTGTGCGCAAATGCGATTTCACCTGAGGATGCACGCGTGGTTTCCGTTGACCACGGATGCGGCGCGCACTCCGAAGCGACGCTCTGATAAACTAACCATCTGCCCGCGGCCCCCGCGGCTTAAACGAATAAAGAAATTAGCAAGGAGCACTCCCCATGCCTACAGGTAAAGTGAAATGGTTCAGCCTTGAAAAAGGTTTTGGTTTCATCGCATCCGATGAAGGCGAAGATGTTTATCTTGCTTCAACTTCTCTTCCAGAAGGCGTATCAACAGTAAAGCCTGGAACAAAGTTGGATTTCAGTGTTGCTGATGGTCGTCGTGGACCTCAAGCGCTATCTGTAAAAATTATTGATGCACCACCATCACTTGCAGCGAACTCACGTACCAACAGTGATGATCTTGCAGCGATGATCGAAGACACAATCAAGATTTTGGACAAGGTTGGAAATGGTTTACGCCACGGACGCCATCCATCTGCAATCGAAGCAGAACGTCTTGGAAAAGTTCTTCGCGGTATTGCAGGACAACTAGAAGCTTAAATTCCGCTTCTGCGCGCTCTGCGAATTGTGTAACGAATACCAATCACGCCGAGTGCTGCACCTACTACGCACGTCCACACGTATTTAGTATCAGAATCAAGTACTAAGAAAACGGCCCCAGCAATTAACCATGCGATAGTGCCAATGGCGATTAAAACTACTGCGCTGCGCACATTTGAATCCATTTTATATTCCGCTGAGAACAATCAACGCTAATAAACCAACAAGTGCGATGATTGAGATCATCCGTCTAGTTTTGTAACTCATGGCTCTCCTCTTTCGATGGAATAAGAATAACAATTGTCAGTGCGATAACGATTAAAACAGGCACCATTAAATATGCTCGTGAGATTCCAAGATGATCTCCGAGTACACCCAAAATAAATGGTGCTAATGCAATTCCTGATCCAGCAGCGAGTGAGCTGATTCCGATTGCCAAGTCTGGACGCTTATCGCTAAAGCTAATAAGGCGAAGTGAGCAAAGTGCAAATTGCATGGAGATACCAAGGCCATTGATAAATAGTGAAACAAGTGAGATGAGAATATTGTGTGAAAACCAAAAAATTGCAAAGCCAATAAATTGCAGAATAATAATTGTGATGAGTTGTTGATCTAATTTAAGTTTCTTTAGGACAATTGCACCGTACCAACGTCCAACTGCCATACCTGAGCCGAGTGCCACGATTGCAAGAGTTGCTGCTGATGCAGTTCCGCCAACACGGTCGCGCAAGAGAGCAGCTGCCCAAAAGGACGTTGCAAATTCTGTGCATATACAGATAAAGAATCCAAAACAGGCAATCCAGTAAGTCTGGGAAAGCTTTCCTTTTTGCCGAACACTCACATCGCGATCATGAACATCTCGATTTTTATCTCGCGAAAAGAAATAGAGAATAATCGTTGCTGGAATTGTGAGTAGTAATCCAAATCTCCAGCTGATTGATGTGCCTGCAAGAGTTCCGACTGCGATAGTGCCGAAGACAAATCCAACTGAGTTGATTCCATTTGATTGCGGCAACGCAAGGGGAGTTGCTTGTTTAAAGTGGCTAGAGAGTCTTGTCACCATATTGTTGATGACCATTGATGTTCCCATTCCACCCAAGAATGTTGCAGTTAGTGTGAACCCAACTGATTTAAAAGTGACAAACATGAGGACGCCTATGCAGAAGAGCCACATGCCAATCCATGAAGTTTTTTCGCGGCCAAAGTAATGAACCCACCGTGAATTTGATAATCCTGCACAAATTGCAGCAACACCCATTGCTGTTCCGTGTAATCCAGCAATTGTCAGCGAAGTACCTTGGTCGGCGCGTAAGAGTGGTTGGGCCGGACCGAATCCTCCTAAATAAAAGTTAAGGATTGTTACTTGAAGAGCTATAGTCCAAAAGGTTTTGTCGCGCGTAAACGTATGTGGCATTACTTTCCTTACGGATAAATTAAAGCGCGGCTACAACGTAATCAATGCAGGCGGTGAGTGCATCAACATCGCTGGGATCAACAGAAGGAAACATACCAACACGAAGCTGATTCTTCCCCAATTTGCGATATGGCTCGGTGTCAACGATTCCATTTTCGCGAAGAATAGATGCCACTTTAAGTGCATCAATTGAATCGTCAAAGTTAATTGTCGCAACAACCTTGGAGCGCATTGCAGGGTCTGTGACAAATGGAGTTGTGTATGACGTTTTTTCAGCCCACGAATAAATTCGGGAAGCAGAGTCAGAAGTACGCCCAGTTGAGAATTTCAATCCACCATTCTCATTCATCCACTTCAATTGATCTGCAAGCAACATAAATGTTGCAACTGCAGGAGTGTTGTACGTCTGATCGAGACGCGAGTTCTCTATAGCAATGTTGAGATCCAAAATTGCTGGAGTCCAGCGACCACTTGCCTTAATTTTTTCCGCACGTGCGATGGCCGCAGGTGACATCAGTGCGATCCATAAACCACCATCGGATGCAAATGATTTTTGTGGCGCAAAATAATAGGCATCAAACTCTTTTGCATCCACAACAAGTCCACCAGCTGCACTTGTTGCGTCAACAAGAACTAGTGCGCCATCGGTGTTTGCTGGTCGAATAATCGGCATTGCCACACCAGTACTAGTTTCATTGTGCGTGAATGCATAAGCGTCGATGCCATCTTCAGCAACAGCTGTTGGATGAGAACCTGGATCAGATTTAATTATTGATGGTTCACCTAAAAACGGTGCATCTTTTGCGCCCTTTGCAAACTTCGACGAAAACTCTCCAAAGACCAAGTGTTGTGATCGGTTTTCAATTTGAGCAAAAAGAGCGATGTCCCAAAATGCAGTGGTGCCACCATTACCAAGAATTACTTCGTAACCATCAGGAAGCGAGAATAAAGATTTCAATCCTTCGCGAACTTCGCGAACAACGCTTTTTACCGGCTTTTGACGGTGTGAAGTTCCAAGTATTGATGCACCACTTTTAAATAAATTCTCTAAAGCAGCTGGACGAATCTTTGAAGGACCGCATCCAAAACGACCATCGACAGGCTTAATGCCATTTGGAATAACGATGCTCATGGATAAATCTTAAGGGAAGTAACGCTGCATATCCCAATCGGATTTTGTATGTGACCTGTGATACCTAATACGGTCGTGCAATCTGGAATATCTTCCTTGCCAAAATTCAATACTTTCTGGAATCACTCGAAAACCACCCCAATGTGGTGGAGTTGGAACAACACTTCCTTCTGGCCATTTCTCGCTTGCACCTTTAAATCGCATTTCCAACTCTTCACGTGAACTAAGTGGTGCTGATTGTGCACTGGCCCACGCGCCAATTTGGCTAGACCAAGGACGCGTTGCAAAGTAACTCTCAGATTCTTCGCGTGAAATTTTATCTGCTTGCCCAGAAATAATTACTTGTCGCTCCATTGCATACCAAGGGAAAAGAAGTGTTACTTGCGAATTCATTGCAATAGCTTGCGCTTTACGTGATGAATAATTTGTAAAAAATGTAAATCCACCTTGCGAAATATCTTTGAGCAAAACAGTGCGTGAAGTTATTTCACCAGAGCCATCTGCTGTAGAAAGAACCATCGCATTTGCTTCAACAATAATTTCATTTGCTGCTGCTTCGACCATCCACTGCTCAAAAGCCACGAAAGGATCTGCGGGCAATTTCTCCAAGCCAACTTCGCCGTAGGAGCGGCGCATCGCTGAGATCTTGGCTCGGATTCCAGTTTGGTCCATGGATGTATCTAACGTCACTTTCGCCCGCAGGGCTATCTCAACTTTCGTGGTCGCCAGCACGCCTTGTATGGGGGCAGAATTACCCCCGTATCACCCACTAAAGGAGCGCGTTGTGTCTGATGATTTCAAGCCAGGTCTCGAAGGTGTCATAGCTTTTGAATCTGAAATTGCTGAACCAGATAAAGAAGGCAGCGCACTTCGTTACCGCGGTGTTGATATTGAAGATTTAGTTGGACGCGTTTCATTTGGAAACGTATGGGGATTACTTGTTGATGATGAATTTAATCCAGGTCTTCCACCAGCAGAAAAATTTCCATTGCCAGTTCACTCAGGTGATGTTCGTGTTGACGTGCAATCAGCAATTGCGATGCTCGCACCAGCGTGGGGCTTCAAACCACTTTTAGATATTGATGACGAAGAAGCTCGATCAAATCTTGCACGTGCATCAGTCATGGTTCTTTCATACCTTGCTCAATCAGCGCGTGGAATTTCTGCAACACCTGTTCCTGAATCAGAGATTGATAAGGCTCACACAGTTGTAGAACGCATGATGATTCGCTGGCGCGGAGAACCAGATCCACTTCACGTCCGTGCAATTGATGCTTACTTTGTTTCTGCTGCAGAACACGGAATGAATGCATCAACATTTACTTCTCGCGTTATTGCATCAACTGGTGCAGATGTTGCAGCAGCACTCTCTGGTGCTATTGGCGCAATGTCAGGCCCATTACATGGTGGTGCACCTTCACGAGTTCTTGGAATGATTGAAGATGTAGAACGCGTTGGCGATGCACGTAAGTATGTTAAAGATTTAATGGATCGCGGTGAGCGTTTGATGGGATTCGGACACCGTGTTTATCGCGCCGAAGATCCACGTGCACGTACATTGCGTCGCACGGCAAAAGAATTAGGCGCACCACGTTATGAAGTAGCTCTCGAATTAGAAAAGGCTGCACTTGCCGAATTACACGAGCGCCATCCAGAACGTGTTCTCGAAACAAACGTTGAATTCTGGGCTGCGATTGTTTTGGATTTTGCAGAAGTTCCTGGTCCACTATTTACATCTATGTTTACTGCGGCTCGCACTGCGGGTTGGTCAGCACACATTCTCGAACAAAAGCGCACAGGCCGTCTGATTCGTCCTTCAGCTCGCTACATCGGTAAGGCTCCACGTAAGCCAGAAGATGTACAAGGCTGGGATGCAACAGTTCACCAACTACATAATTAACTCACTATGTCGCGCAGCATCATGTGGTTTAGGCGCGACTTACGCCTGATTGATAACCCTGCATTATTAGCCGCAATCGAAGCAGGCCAAGAAATTGTTCCTGTATTTATTTTAGATCCGAAATTAATTGATATTACAGGCGCAAAAGGTTTGGCTTATTTGGCAAATTCACTTCAATGTCTGGATCAATCACTCAACAATAAATTGCATGTGTACGCCGGAGATCCACTTGAAGTTCTTAAGGATGTAAAGAAGAAGTACGACGCAACATCTGTACACATTCAAGCCGAATATGACCGATATGCCGTCGAACGAGATTCGCGCATCGAAGCCGCGGGAATAGAACTCACACGTACCGGCAGTCCGTATGCAGTTGCACCAGGGCGTGTAAAAAAACCTACTGATGCAACAAATTACCGCGTGTACACACCTTTTTATCGCGCATGGCTTGTGCATGGTTGGCGTGCTGCGGTTTCTGCACCTAAATCAATTAAAGCAGTGACACCAGATCCAAGTGATAGAAACTTTCCACAGTGGAAAGCTCCAGAAGGAACGGAAATTCCCAAAGCAGGCGAAAAAGCTGCACATGAGAGATTTAAAAAATTTAAAGCCAAAGCAATCGATTCATACGATGAAAGTCGAAACTTTGCAGGAATCGATGGAACGAGCAAGATGAGTACACACCTTACTTGGGGCGAAATTCATCCGCGTACTTTGCTAACAGGACTCGGCGAAAGCAAAGCTCATGACACCTTCAGAAAAGAAATTGCGTGGCGCGAGTTCTATGCAGATGTTTTATATAACTACCCACATACCGATAAGGATTATTACGCACCTCAATTTGCGAATATGAGATATGACGAACCGGGTGAGAAATTTAAAGCGTGGTGTGAAGGAAAGACGGGATACCCATTTGTTGATGCAGGCATGCGCCAGTTGATCAAAGAGGGTTGGATGCACAACCGTGTCCGTATGGTGGTTGCTTCTTTTCTGGCAAAAGACTTACATATTGAATGGCAGCACGGTGCACTATTTTTTGAGGAACATCTTGTTGATTTTGATGTTGCATCTAATGCGCACGGGTGGCAATGGACTGCCGGGTGTGGCACAGATGCTTCACCGTATTACCGAGTGTTTAATCCAATCGAACAAGGAAAACGCTTTGATGAAAATGGAGATTACATCCGCAAATATGTTCCGGAGTTAGCGCATTTGAGCGCCGATCAAATTCATGAACCATGGGATGCTGACGGTGGTTATAAGAATGGTTATCCAAAAAAACTTGTTGAACACTCTCTAGAACGTATTGAATCTCTTGCTCGATTAGAAGAAATCAAAGTGCGCAACACCGAGTGATTCTCGTTTCGCTCGATACATAGCTACATCTGCTCTGCGAAGTAAATCGCCATCACTATTATTGGAAGCAACTCCAATGCTCACACCTAAATCGATGGATTCTTTTCCAACGACAAAGGGATAACTCATAGTTGCAAGCAGCGCACGGGCAATCTCCATACTTGTTTCATAATTTGAGTGAAGCAAGACCCCAAATTCATCACCACCTAAACGAGCAAGCGTTGCCTCTGGTGGAAGAGCTCTATGAAAGCGAATCGCGACTTGTTTCAAAATCTCATCACCAGTGTCATGGCCGAAAGAGTCATTAACCGGTTTGAAACCATCGAGATCCATAATCAGAAGTGCGCCTTCAGAATCTCCAATGTCCGCCATCTCAGCAATTAACTTTCTACGATTAGATAAACCAGTTAATTCATCCGTGCGCGCAAGAGTCCGCTCGGCTCCAAGTGAACGTGCTTGTCTCAGCGCTATTGTCATTCGAATAAAGGCAACCAACAAAGTCAATAAAGTCGGTATCAAAATGAAAGATGGAAAATATCCAGGACGCAGAGTAATCATTCCAAGCAAGGTTGCACTCAAGAAGACAGATAAAGCAACAAATACAGGGTTTACACCATCTGATGAACTCTGCTCGCTTGCTTTAAATTGCGTAGACATAACGAGTAGTGCAAGCCCTACCAACCAGCCATCATCAGATAGTGATCCAAATATGTATTTGTTATTTACATGCAACCAAAGGTAGAGAAAATCTGAGAGTGCAAAAATAAATATTCCTATACTTGCGACTACAGCTCTTTTAGAAGCACTTTGAGATAAAAGAGTGGAAATTACACTCGCGACTAGAATCAAATCACCCAGGGGATAGAAAATCGCAAAAAAAGTCATCGTCATATCGCCGTTTAATCTCGGTAATACCGGACCAACAAAGAGTGCTGTTCCGAGGGATGCTAAACCAAGGGCAATGATGGTTGAGTCGAGTATCTCTACAGCAGAGATACGAGAACGCTGGGACAATAACCTGGGAAGTGCAATAAATGCAGCAGGATAGAAGAGCATGTATAAAATATTTGATATCAATTCGATGCGCAAATTGATTGTGTAAAAAACACTCAGTGAAGAAATGAGAGAACCAGCCGACCAAAATGCAATGGCTAAGGCCAAGAATGCAATACCTACATGATCATTAAAATTTGGTACACCGATGAGAGAGAAGACAAAGAGAATTGCAATTGCGTTATAAATCCACAAATCTAAATACACCTGTGGAGTCACATGAATAACTCGAGAGATTAGATGAATTGTAAGTAGTAAGAATCCAAAAGTATTGAGGGATAAATATCTACGGAGCACAACAACACCGTAGAAGAAGTCAGACTAAATGCGTATAGGGCTATCCCTACGGAGCTATTTTTGGCGTTGACGCACTCTGACGTTCATACCTAGTTTACGAACGAGTGGACGCGGTCCAAATCTAGAGACTGTACTCAAAATCAAATACTGCCAACCAGGTACTGATAAAACTTTACCTTTTTGATTTTCTTTCCATGCTTGCAATACAACACGATCTGCGCTGAGCCACATGAATTGAGGCAAACCATTCATGCGCATACGTCCACGTTCATGAAATTCTGTGCGCGTAAAACCAGGACAGAGCGCTGAAATTTTTATGGCTGTTCCACTCATTTCGGTGTGTAGGGACTCCGAAAGAACCGTCAAATAAGACTTAGATGCACTATATGTTCCTCCAGCAATCCAACCTGCAACTGAAGAAACATTAATTATCGAACCACTATTGCGAACTTTCATTTGCGGCAAAACTGTATGCATTAAACGCATCGGCGTGCGTACAAGTACATCTAACAATTGTTGTTCAGAATTAATATCACTAACGGAGAATGCCTTATTGATACCAAATCCTGCATTATTAACGAGTACTTCAATTTGATTCTCGCGTATATATTTTTCAACTTTTGCACAACCATCATCTGTAGCAAGATCTGCTTGGACTATCTCTGTTTTTACGTTGAATTGCGATTCCAAATGTGTAGCACGTTCTTTCATGCGTTCAAGATCTCTAGCAACTAGAACGATGTTAAATCCCTCATGGGCCAATATGCGAGTAAAGCTCTCACCGATTCCTGCTGTTGCGCCTGTAACAACTGCCCATTTGCTCATCTGCTCTCCTTAACTAGACTTGTAATTATGGTGCTAGCGGTGGACTTAGGGCAATCAGGTGCGCGATTTAAATCATCCGATTCTGAATACGTTAGCAAGCGAGCAAAACAGGCTCATGAATCAACTCTTGATGTACTCAATGATTTGTTTGCGGAAGCACAAGAGCATTTTGGTTCCGGGTTTCAGAGCGATGTAGTAGCCCTTAGTGTTACTGGTGTTTACGGTGACGTGGGCGAACCAAAACCTTATGGACAACTTGCAGCAAAGTATTGTGGCGCAACATCTGTTGCAATTATGGATGATGGTTTAGCAGGATTTTTTGGTGCACTTGGAAATAGCGATGGTGTTGCACTTTCTATCGGAAGCGGAACAGTAGCAATTGCAGGACGTCGAGGTTCTTATTCGCACACCGATGGACTTGGCCATATTTTTGGCGACCTCGGTGGTGGATTCTGGTTAGGCAAAGCTGCTTTAGAGCGTGTACTTGCCACACAAGAAGGCAGAGATGATGCAACACTCTTATCTGATTTTTTTGAATCAGAGATCAAAACCTACGAATCTTTAAAGTCACATACTGATGCAAAAGCACAACTTCTGTGTATTAATGCAGCAAAGACTCTTCTTGAAGCAGCAGAAGCAAAAAACACAGATGCCATAACGATCAGAGATAAAGGCGCAGAATATTTAGCAAAAACAATCCGAGCAGCATGGACAAATGTTGGGGGATTACGCAATGAAGGTTTTGCTATTGCCTTGCTGGGAAAACTTGCAGAAAACAAAGGTTATGTTGATGCGATCCGACGCCGAACATCTTCGCTATTGCCACAAATTACCTTGGTTGACCCACGAGGAAATCATTTAGATGGCGCGATGTTTGTTGCCGAACATGTGCCAGAAGATATTGAACCTTTACTTCGATGGTGGCATAAGTAATTCACCAATCGCACCTGCAGGTACAAATGGTTTATTTGGTGCAACAGCGTTAATTCTTGTGTACTGATTGTTCTGAACGGGACGCGGATCTAATTCACCTTTATTGGGCCACAATGACATCGCGCGTTCGGCTTGTGCAGTAATTGTTAGCGATGGATTGACTCCAAGGTTTGCTGTAACAGCAGCACCATCAACCACGTGCAAGGTCGGGTAATTCCATACGCGGTGATACGGATCAATTACTCCTTGTGAAACATCTGAACCAATAACGCACCCACCAACGAAGTGTGCTGTAAATGGCGCGCCAATGAGGTCACCTATATGTCCACCAGCAAAGCCCCCATATTTGTTTGCAATTCGACGAACAGTTTCATTAGCAGCTGGAATGTACGTTGCATTCGGATTAATTGAGTCATTTGTTGAAGTTAGACCCAAGCCCCACCACTTTCGCTTAGGACGAACTGACAGCGATGAATCCACATTTTGCATAACTAAAGCAATAACAGTTCGCTCAGACCATTGACGCACATTAAGAACTCGCAGCAATAGCGATGGTTTTTTAATAAATTCACGTACCCACTGACGACGACGATCCTTTGCAACATCTCCGTCAGTCATAATTGTTTGTAACAAACCCATTGCATTGCTTCCCTTGCCATAGCGCACTGGTTCTACGTGTGTATGTTCGTCAGGGAAGAACGAAGAAGTAATTGCAGCGCCTTTGCTGAAATCAATGTCAGACTTTGGAAGAAGTGCACCCGTCAGTGCTTCGCTATTGGTCCGAGATAAATCACCAAGGCGCTCAGAGATCTTTGATAACTTTCCAGTTGCTTTCATTCGATGCAAAAGTTTTTGGGTGTTATAAGTACCGGCACTTACGATTAATTGGTTAGCGGTAAATGTAATAGTTCTACCAAAAAGACTATTTGTTTTCTTTGCCTTAATAATCCACGAGCCATCGGTTGCTTGCTCAAAAGATGTGACAGTGGTTAATGGAAATACTTTTGCTCCCGCAGACTCTGCTAATCCCAGATAATTCTTAGGTAATGTATTTTTTGAATTAAATCTGCAACCAGTCATACAGGCACCACATTGTTGACATCCATTTCGTGCAGGACCAACACCGCCAAAATATGGATCTTTACTTGCTACACCAGAGCCTTCACCGAAATAAACACCGAGTGGCGCCATTTTGAATGTATGCCCAACTCCCATTTCAATAGCAACATCTTTCATTGCTTGATCACTTGGAGAAAAATATGGATTTTCTGCAACACCTAGCATTCGACTTGCTTGGTCGTACCAAGGCAATAACTCTGATTTCCAATCAGTAATATGTTTCCACTGTTTATCTTCAAAATATGTATCAGGTGGCTGATAGAGAGTATTTGCATACACAAGTGATCCACCACCAACTCCTGCACCAGCGAGGATCAAAACATCAGGCAGTGCATGAATTCTTTGTATGCCGAGCAATCCGAGTTTTGGAAAGAAAAGAAATTTACGTAAACGCCAAGAAGTCTTTGGAAAATCTTTTTCTTTAAATCTTTTTCCAGCTTCTAGAACTGCGACTGAATAACCTTTTTCTGTAAGCCTGAGTGCCGAAACAGAGCCGCCAAAGCCAGAACCAATGATGAGAACATCAAAGTCCTTAGCCATGGGTTATTTTTCCTCTCGAATTTTCCAGGATGATCCGTAGCTCTCTAGTAAATCAAGAAATGGCATTGGGTCGTACCATTCAGGACCAGAAACGCCGCCTTCCGGAACCCATATCTTGTTATGAATTAATTCCATCGCGATAACTGGGTTGATTGCAGTTTGCCAAACAACTGCCTGATCGCCGTACTCCTTCATTGACCACGAATTATCGACCACGTTGTAGATGTAACAAGCGTATGGCTTACCTTCTTTGTTAAGTCCTTTAACTAATGTTCCTGCACAAGTTTTTCCATGCATACGTTCGCCAAGTGTTGCAGGATCAGGAAGTGATGCAGCAAGTAAGTCACGAGGAGAAACAGAAATACCTTGAACTTCAACAGATTCTTTTCGATCTAATCCAAGCATATGAATTGTTTTCAAAGTTGTGATGAACTGAGCACCCAAGCCATATTTAAAGTTAACTTTTTTCGCTTCAATTTTTTGTGGGATTAAGACAACTTCTTCGTGTTCGACATTCACGCACTCAACTGGCCCAATTCCTTCAGGAAAATCAAATATTTCGATTTCGCTAAATGGCTCTGTTGTGTGCCATCCACGACCGTCTTCCCAGACGATTGGTGGGTTGAGACACTCTTCAATGGTTGTCCAAATAGAAAATGATGGAGCAAATTCATAACCTTCAACAGTTAAATTTGAACCATCTAAAACGGTTATCGAATCAATTTTACTGAAGAGATGATCGGATGCGTATTTTGCAAACACATCACTCATGCCCGGTTCGATACCCATTCCAACTAGAGCAAATATCTTTCTTTCTGCCCAGTTCCAATCTCGAGCAAACTGCTCATCACCAAGCTTCACGCCAGTTTCGGTATACGGATAGTGAGGATGTGGGCGCGATAAGGACATTGCCATATCGATGTAGTTAACATTTTCAATTTCACATGCAAGAAAAATCGGCATTACAAATCGGGGATCAACTGCGTTGATGACTACGTCAGGTGCTGCGCGCCGAATAAGGTTGCGGATGTCTTCGAGTTCTGCTGCATTAACTTCGGCTGCAGAAAATCTAGAATCCTTAACCCTTGAAACTGCTTCTTCAGCACGAGATAACGTGCGATCGGCGATGACCATAGAAGTTATGAATGATCTTCGAGATGCAATATTGGCTATTGCACGTCCTACGCCTCCAGCGCCAATTACAAGCGCCTTCATTTCTGGCCCCACATGGGATAAAACTCCGAATCAATTTAGAAATCAAATTTTAATGGGAAGATTGCTTATTAGCAATGTCGGTCCCCGTAGCTCAGTGGATAGAGCAACCGCCTCCTAAGCGGTAGGTCGCAGGTTCAACTCCCGCCGGGGACACTTAATTTTTATTTAATGCTTAAGAGTAAATCGCTGTAAAGATTTTGGTGCCCACCAATTGCGTTCACCAAATAAACGCATAAGTGCAGGAACCAATAATGCGCGAATCAACGTTGCATCGAGCAATACAGCGAAAGAGACACCGAAACCAAGCATCTTGATTGAAGTGACACCACTTGTCATAAATGCTGCGAAAACCACTGCAAGTAAAAGTGCCGCTGCTGTAATTATGCGTGCCGAGCGTTGCAAACCTTTTGCGACGGATTCAATATTTGATTTGCCATCTAAATGTTCTTCGCGAATTCGTGATAACAAGAAGAGTTCGTAGTCCATTGACAAACCAAAGACGACAACTGCAATCAAAATAATTGAACCTGTATCAACTGTTCCCGTTACAGCAAAGTCGCCAACTAACCACTTCAAGTGGCCATCAATAAAGATCCACGTAACGGCTCCCAATGTCGCAATCAAAGAAAATCCATTAAGAAGAACAGCCTTAATTGGCAAGATAATCGAACCGGTAAAGATGAAGATCAGAATAAATACTGTCAGCGCAATCCAACCTAATGCCCAAGGTAATGCGCGAGCAATCCCATCTTGTGAATCAGTGAAGTCAGCTGCGGCACCACCAATTAACGTTCCTTCTGGCACTGGAAGTGCACGAATGTCATGAATGATTCGTTGTGCTTCAAGTGTTCTAGATGGTTCTTTTGAAATGACTTGTACCCGAACATCATTGCCAAAGTATTCAATTTGTCCTACACGCGAGATTCCATATACACCTTGTACTCGAGCCAAGAAATTATTTATTTCTATTTCTTTGCCAGCTCCATTTGGGATAACAACTTCAATAGGAGTTCCTTCGAGTCCAGTAAAGCGCTCATCAATGACAGCAGATGCAACTGCAGCTGGATCGTTTTTTGGAAGTACTCGTGCATCAACTTGTGCAAAAGCAATGTTGGTAATTGGTGCCGCAAGAATTCCAAGTATCAATAAGGATCCAACCACAACCGGTACCGGCCGCTTCATTACTGTGCGTGCGGTGTGTGCCCATCGACCATCTTCTTTTGGAACTATGCCTGCTTTACGAACAACACCTTTATCAACTTTGTTTCCCAATATTGCAAGCAACGCTGGAAGTGGGATGAGTGCGCCCAGCACTGCCAAAGAAATTACTGCAACACCGGCATAACCAAAGGATTTCAAAAAGTTCAAAGGAAATAACAAAAGCGACGCCATCGTAACCAGAACCGTTAATCCAGAATAGAAAACCGTTTTTCCAGCCGTGGCAACAGTTGTAACTACTGATTCATCGACACTCTTTCCTGCGTGTAACTCTTCTCGGAAACGATTGACGATGAGCAATGCATAATCTATGCCAAGACCTAATCCCAAACCTGTAATCAGATTGAGAGCAAAAACAGATACATCAGTGAAAAGTGTGAAGAGAAAAATTATAAAGAATGAACCGAGAATGGCACTTACACCAACCACCAATGGCATTGCAGATGCAACCATAGTGCCGAAGACAAAAATCAAGAGAATAAAGGTAAGTGGAATTGCAATTGCCTCAGCTATAAATAGATCTTCCTTAATTTTGTTATTGATCGCATGAGTAATGACTCCACCACCAGATGCATAAACAACAAAGTTTCCTTGCTTGCCATCAAATTTTTCCTGAATTACTTTGCCAATTTTTTCAAGTGAGGCCCAGTCATTTGAATCTGGATCTGTATAAATAAACAGGAAAGCAGCTTTGTCATCCGCAGCTTTCATGGCAGGTGCTCCACCAGTTGTCCAATAAGAAAGCGTGCGATCTACTCCCGCAACACTCTTAACCTTTGCTTCTAGTGCGGCTGCTTCAGAAATAACTCCTGGATCATTGACTGTGCGATTTTGAGTATCAACGACGAGGATGGCTGCAGGTTCTTGAACTTTGAATTTTTCAGTTACATATTCGTAGGCTTTTGCAGAGTCACTACCAAGGTCTGAATATCCGCCGCTGTCGAGTTTTGAGAAAGCTAGGGAACCAACGCCGCCTGCAGCAAGGATTCCAATGATGAAAAGAATAAGTACCGACTTCTTACGACGAACGATGAATCTTCCTAGCCCTGCAAACATGACATCCCCTTATCTGAACACTGTACAGATAATATCCAGCCTATTTGAACATTGTCAAGATTAGGGGGATACTTCCCCTATGACGACAGCAAAGGTGCGAAGCCAGTATCACCATGGCGATCTTGAGAGCGCGCTCATCAGTACTGCCAGAAAATTGGTGAAACAAGATGGTGCTGAACATTTATCACTTCGACAGGTTTCACATGAAATTGGAGTCAGCCCTAGCGCTGCTTATCACTACTTTCCGGATCGAACAGCCCTGCTGTCAGGATTAGGGTTTTCACTTTTCGAAGAGCTAGCAGATTTTCAGGAAAAAGAAATTTCGAAAATTCCAGGAAACTCTGCACGCGCTGCTAGGGAACGGTTTAGGGCTTTGGGTCGCACTTATTTTCAGTGGGCAAAAAAAGAACCACATTTGTTTAATTTGATGTTTGGGGATTTATGCACGCTTGAAAAAGTTGATCAAAAGAATCACGAAGATGCTCGCGCCTTCAATAATCTTACAAAATGCTTAGACGAATTATATGAATTTGATTTAATTTCTGAAAAAATGAGACCTTACGGGGAATTACTTGCCTGGTCTGTGGTTCATGGAGCTACAAGTTTAATTATTGGCGGTCACTTAGAACCTGAAAATTTTGAAACTACCCTCGATGCAGTTGAACTTGCACTTGGAATCAAGAGATAGAGTTAGTCATGAGCGAAATCTTGCCTAGTGTTACGTCTGACGAAATCGATCACGAACAAGCGCTAGAAGATGCACGCCGCGAGGCAGAAATAAAAGCGGATAAACCGCCACACCACGAGAACTAACTATTCAGCTTTTGGAGCCGGAGCCGGAGCAGGAGCTGGTGGCGTCTTTCCAGCATTTAGTTTTGCCGAATCTGTTTTATAAAAACCAGAACCTTTGAAGACAACTCCGACAGCAGAATAAATTTTTCGTACTTCACCTTTGCACTCGGGGCATGTGGTTAGGGATGCTTCAGAAAAAGTTTGAAATGCCTCAAATTCATGGCCACAGTCAGCGCATGCATATTGATATGTAGGCATCTGACTATTCCTTTCCCTAATTACTCCCAGCCAGGGGTAGATACCAAGTCTAAAGAAGTGGGAAGATAGATGCGAATTAAAGCGGCGAGAAAGGGGCAAAAGTGAAAATAATTCGAGTACTGAGCATTGCAGTTATTGCGCTCTTTGTTTGTGCCCCTGTCGCGAATGCAAACTCACTTATTTCCACAAATCCAATGAGCGGCGCAACAATCACTGTTGCACCAAGTGCTGTCAGCGTTACCGGACAACTACCTTTGATTGATGCAGCTAACTCCATGGAAGTTACAGACCCACAAGGAAAGCGTGTAGATGATGGTGTGCTTGCAATTGATGGAGCAAGTGCAGTCATAGGTTTAAAAACTCTTAAAGTTGCAGGTGTTTACACCGTGACATATTCACTCTTTGCAGAAAATGACGTTCCGCTTGAAGGATCATTTAGATTTACATTTGCAGCGCCTAGTGAAATCTCAACACCAATTCCAACTCCCGTTGAGAGCACTAGCGCTAAAGCAGAAGTAAGTAATTGGGGAACAAACGCATTCGTTATTGGATTGCTAGTTGTAGCTTTCTTTGTTCTCATTCTCTTATCTCTTTATGCAAGAAAGATTTTTAGAGAGAGATGATTTCAGCACTGGTAACAGCCAGTAAATTCTTTTCTTCTCTCTCAAGTTTCATCACCATAGGGGCTCTCTTAGCCTTGGCCTTTTTGGTCTTAGATAAAGATGGAAAACTTTCAACAAATGGTTCAAAGATCAGATCTTTAATCTCAATCTCTGCCTTTGCTTGGTTCTTCAGCAGTGTCCTCAATATTTTGTTTACTCTCGCCAATATTTTGGGCGAACCTTTTACATCAGTTCTAGATCTGACAGTTTTACAATCATTTGTCTTTCAAATTTCACTTGGACAGTATTTGTTTTTCCAAACAGCAGTAGCTTTATTTATCGCACTTACATCCCGAGTAATTACTTCTACAGGGAATGTAGCAGTTCTTCTGTTAGCTGCTCTTGTTGCTGTTGCAGCTCCGGTTTTCCAAAGTCACTCAGCTTCAAGTGGTTCACACGCACTTGCAATTGGATCATTACTCATTCACGTCATCGCACTTTCATTGTGGGTTGGCGGCGTTATAGCTATCGCAATCCTTAACGAAGATGATCGCAAGATTTCATTACCGCGCTTTAGCCATATTGCTCTATGGGCTGCAATAGCAGTTGTCCTAAGTGGTGTAGTGAACGCATCAGCCCGTCTTAATTTTGCTGCGGCCTGGTCAACGAGTTACGCCTATGTTGTAATTCTTAAAGTTGTAATAACTCTTATTTTATTATTTTTTGGTTATAAACATCGAAGTTATCTATCTGCCAAACCCACCGTTAATTGGCGCGCGATGACTCGTTTAATTTCTGTTGAAGCAGCAATAATGATTTTTGTTACGGCACTGGGCTCTTGGCTATCTTCTAACCAACCTCCAGCTCGCGGTGGGCAAGAAGAATTTAACGCTGCGCTTTCAATCACCGGCATCAAAATGCCAGAAGCCCCAACATTGTCTCGAATTCTTTTTGAATACGATCCTGACGTGCTCATGATTGGGTTACTTGTCTTGGCAGTTGCTCTGTATATCAAAGGCGTCGTCGGGCTTACTCGTCGTGGAGATAAGTGGCCTGTTGGTCGAACAATTTCATTTGCTTCAGGAATTTCAGCAATTGATTTTGCAACAAGTGGCGGACTCGGCGTGTATGGGCATTTTGCTTTTTCATGGCACATGGTTTCGCACATGGTTTTAGGAATGATC
>Ga0214921_10002583_pt1 | contig 29211 bp, 28 predicted proteins | sample LL1505_MetaG_FD_177992 | JGI IMG/M metagenome (GOLD analysis project Ga0214921, IMG submission 177992) | Freshwater microbial communities from Lake Lanier, Atlanta, Georgia, United States - LL-1505 | ecosystem: Environmental > Aquatic > Freshwater > Lake | place: USA: Georgia | collected...
CCAGGTGCAAGCACCCGTGCTGCCGTTCGACTTGCATGTGTAAGGCATGCCGCCAGCGTTCAATCTGAGCCAGGATCAAACTCTTCAGTTTAATTCCTGTGAACCTTGCGGTTCGTCGCACTCATTTAAGAAATTGACTTGGTAAAAAACCAAATCATTTTTACTGTCTATGAGTACTGTTTATTTACATCTGTCCCGAAGGACTGGATGCCTCTACTCAGTACCCACAATTATCGGTTGACTAATTTTTAAAGAAGGCTGTCCCTAGAAATAATTCATGGAAATTCAGCGAAGTCCATAACTATGACATACCCTTAGTGTGATGTCAACACCTTCTTACAAATATTTTTATGCTGTAGAAGACCATAATTAACTCGATTAACTTTGGACACAATAAAATCAGTGACTTAGGGACATATAGTGGTAAGAGCTTAATTTCTAATAAAAGTTGAGTCTTACTATATTAGGGTAAACACTTATAAATTAGAGACAAAATTAATCCAGCTTTAATTTGGGGCTGGGTTGGTGTCCGGCTGTGAAGTTCTTGCCTTACCTTCTTGTTCCAGGCGCCGTTTTTCGGCCTCCGAAATAATGTCAAAAAAGGCAAATACTTGCTTCACACCGCTTACCTTACTAACAATTTGCTTGGCTTTATCGGCCTCTTGCTGGGTCAAAATACCCATGAGATAGACCCTACCACTCTCTACCGAGATATTCATGGAATTTGAAGGAACGTCAGGGCTAAAAATCAGTTGGGTTTTGATGCTGGAGGCCATATACGCATCGCTTGCTCGCTGGCCCAAAGAACTATTGGGTCCAATCACGATTTCGTTAAATAAAGAGCGGACATTTTTCATCGCCTTCACGTCATTGCCCGCCTGAGTTTTAATGGTGTCGTCTTTTGCCTCGCCAATTAGGAGAACTTTCTGATTAAAAGACACAACCACAATGTGGGCTGAATCGCCAAACTTTTTTGAAAGCTGGCTGTTGGCCTCGATCTCAACGCCCAAATCAATTGCCTGAACCGCAGGTGTTCTGCGATCAGCCAGTATGGTTGCTCCACCAACCATGCCGCCAACCACCAAAACGCCACAGGCGGAGAGCTGAAGCGCAAACAGAACCGCACAGACTGTTTTAACGAGTCGCATCATTTCAATCCTCACCAAATAGAACATGGTCAACACCATCGCAAAGGCAGTGCAATAAAAGTAAATGGGTCTCTTGAATACGTGCTGTGCGGGTTGCCGGGACACATAGGTGAACATCTTCGCCGCTTAACAAAGCAGCGATCTTGCCACCACCATTACCCGTCATTGCAACAATATGAATACCAATCTTCTTGGCAGCCTCAATCGCCTTAATCACATTCTTAGAATTCCCAGATGTTGATATTGCAATCAAAACATCGCCTGAACGTCCGATGCCTCGGACCTGTTTACTAAACACTTCCTCATAGCTGTAGTCATTCCCGATCGCTGTCAATATCGACGAATCGGTTGTCAGTGCAAGGGCTGCCAACTCACGACGCTCGCGCTCAAACCGACCCATCAGTTCGGCTGCAAAATGTTGCGCATCCGCTGCAGATCCACCATTACCACAAGCCATTATTTTTCCATCCGCCTCAATGGACCGAGTGATTAATAAAATGGCTCGCGCAACTTCCAATGGTAATGATTGGGCGCCCAATTGCTTTGTCGCAATACTATCGACGAAGTGCTGATGGGCTCTAGTTTTAAGCTCGTCTAATGGTTTTGTTTTCATCACAATATTATGCTCTGTTTTGCCATCCCCAAATCTATCTCCAGGCGATTTTCATTTCAATTCATTTGCGGAGATAATTGATTCTAAGGGGGTCCCTAACGTTGGAAATACCGTCACTCAGTGCATTTCAAAATCAGGACTTTCCAAGTGCCAGTTTGTATGTCATTGCTACCCCCATCGGAAATCTTGGCGACATTACATTAAGGGCATTGCATATTCTGAGCCTTGTTGACGGAATTGCCTGTGAAGATAAGCGTCATAGCCTATTGCTTCTCAAACATTATGGAATCAGAAAGCCAATGGTGGCAATTCATGAGCACAATGAGATTGAGGCAGCAAAAAAGCTTATGGATCACCTTCAGGCGGGAGAACGATGGGCCTATCTATCCGACGCAGGTACCCCGGGAGTTTCCGATCCTGGGGCTCGATTGGTTGCGGAGGTTCAAATTAATGGCTATCAAACTATTCCAATCCCAGGCCCAAGCGCATTAACCGCCATGCTCTCGATCGCTGGTGAAGTCATGATTGCCTCCCGCGGACAGTTTCAATTTCTTGGTTTTTTACCAACTTCAAAAAATGATTTCGAAGAGGCGCTTCGCTTAATGATTGAAAGCCCGATTCCAACCATTTTTTATGAAAGCCCACATCGCTTGGCCAAAACCTTAATTCGATTTAGCGAACTTCTCGGCAATAATCGTCGCCTAAGTATTGGGCGGGAGCTTAGTAAGAAATTTGAAAGCCTTTTTTTATTAAGGGCCGATGAAATCCCAGGATGGCTTGAAAATCCCAACCACTTGAAAGGTGAATTTGTTTTTATCCTGGAAGGAAATAATCGCAAAACTATTACGGAAAACCATGAGCCTTGGCACTTAGCTCAATTACTTTCTAAGCAATTGAGCAGCAAAGATCTTTCAATAGTTTTGCAATCAATGTATGGCCTTCAAAAAAATGAGGCCTACGATCTTGCTCTTGCAGCAAAAAAAGGTGGTGGTTAATTACTTTGCTGGTTCTGCCGGAGCTTGTGGCGAGGCTGGAGCCTTGGGCTCAGTAAATTTACCGCCGGCTGAATTTGCAAGATAAACAACCGATCGTGCAATTTCATAATCACTAACATCGGCTGGACTTGCACCGCCACGGGCAGGCATAGCACCCTTGCCTTTCATAACCGATACATAAAGAGCATCGTATCCCTTGGCAAGTCTACCGCCCCAGGAAGACGAATCCCCATACTTTGGAGCGCCAGCAGCGCCGGAGTTATGGCAAGAAGCGCACACCGTTTTATAAACCGCCTCACCGGTTTGCACTTCACGTGGAGCGCTCGCATCCTTGAAATTTAATTTACCAACCGGTTTAATTAATGTCTCCGTACTTTTTTCCGAAGCCACATTCTGCTTATTTTTTCCACTGCTAACGTAAACAATCAATAAGAAAATAATAATGAGGGGTACAAAAAAACTTGCAATTACTGCGACACTCAGTTGCTTTGTATTTTTAATTAAATTACCGTGCTCTTCGCTCATAGTGGTTTGAAAAAGTGTGGTTAATTAGGAATGGCATAAATTATACCTAGAGCATCCTGGTTTCAGGCACTTACAATACATACTAATTAGTCCTAAATGCGCCCGTAGCTCAGTGGATAGAGTATTGGCCTCCGAAGCCAAGGGTCGCAGGTTCGATTCCTGCCGGGCGCGCCAGTTTCATCATTGTGTAACACCGAAATCCAAAAAAACCACTATGATTTGAGGATCTTAAGAAAGTCACTGTGTCAGAGCTAAATAGCGCCCTCCATTCCAACCAAGCATTGGTTAATCCGGCACCCCTCAGCCCAGATCTTCCCCTTCCTCACCGCAAGGTTATTCGGTCATGGCTAAGCCCAATGACCGAGGCCAAAACGTTTAGGGCAATTTTGCTACTAGTTCTCGATGCTGTCTTATGGATTCTTAGCATTGCTGCCACGGTGTATTTTGAGAATATTCTGATTAAGGTTCTCTTCGGAGTAATTGCTGGCTTTATAACGGGAAGAATCTTTATTTTGGGGCACGACGCGTGCCATCAAAGCTTTACCCCCCATCGCGCCTTAAATAAAGTGCTTGGACGGATTGCTTTTTTGCCATCACTTACCCCATACAGCCTATGGGATATCGGGCATAACGTTGTCCATCACGGACAAACCAACCTCAAGGGTTTTGATTTCGTATGGGCGCCACTTTCAAAGACAGAATACGATGCGCTGCCTAAATGGCGTCAATTTCTAGAGAGGCATTATCGAAGTGGCTGGGGGCCCGTTACTTATTATTTGATTGAAATATGGTGGAACAAAATGTTCTTCCCAAATAAAAAATATCGCCCAGCGGACCGCTCTATTTTCATAAAAGATAATCTTTTGGTTAGTGCCTTTGCCCTAATCTGGATTGGTCTTTTGAGCTTTTTTGCCGTCAATACTGGGCAATCTGTTCTTATTTCGTTGCTGTGTGGCTTTGTGCTGCCCTACTTATTTTGGAACGGGATGATTGGATTTGTGGTCTATGTGCACCATACTCATCCGGCAGTTTGCTGGTACGACAATAAATCAGAGTGGTTACGGGCCCAGCCTTTTGTTTCAACCACGGTTCACTTGACTTTTGGCTTCTATTGGGGCGCATTGATGCATCACATCATGGAACATACCGCTCATCATGTGGATATGAGTGTTCCCCTTTACAACCTTCAGGCAGCCCAAAATCGGCTTGAAACCCTATTGCCAGAACGAATTATTGTTCAACCATTCTCTTGGAAGTGGTATTTTGATACCGCCAAGACCTGCAAACTTTATGACTTTACGGAAAAGGCCTGGCTTGATTTTGATGGCAAAAAAACGGCTGATTCTGTTCGGGTTCTGCTTACCCCCTCTAACAATGGGGAAACGAGGTAAAATAATGGTTTCGAGAAGATTTATCAGATTCCGTTATGACCACGTCAACCACCCCAACTCCCACCCAAGATACTTCTCCCAGCCTTAAGTTTTGCTCTTCATGCAGCCGGGAAAAAAGGTTGGAAGGCGGCACCTGGATTCCTACAAGCAACCGAAAACAGCGTTGGATTTGCGCCAGTTGCCTCTATAACCGCACTCACCGTACCGGCTCCGCTAAAACTTAAACGCCATCCCCCACGTAGGGATTGCTTTGCCTTTCGCGGCCAAAGGTCGACATTGGGCCGTGACCTGGTACAAAATGGACGTCGTTTCCTAACGGCCATAACTTTGTTTTGATTGCAGATATCAGATCTGCATGATTGCCTCTCGGAAAGTCAGTACGCCCAATCGAGCCAGCAAATAGAACATCGCCAACAAATGCCAGGCGGGTTGGCTCATCGTAAAACACGATGTGGCCAGGTGTGTGCCCAGGACAATGGAACACCTTGAGTTCATGCTCTCCAAGCTGAACCGTATCGCCATCAAGTAACCAGCGATCCGGTTCAAAGGGTTCGGCCTCCCCAAAACCAAACCGTACTGTTTGCTCAGGAAGCTGATCAAGCCAAAATTTTTCAAGGTGATGGGGGCCCTCTATGGGAGCCTGCCATTTTTTTGCGAGCTCTTTCGCCCCGGCACAGTGATCTAAATGACCATGCGTTAATAACACCTTACAAAGTTTGACATCAAGTTTCGATAAGGCATCCTCAATTTTCTCCAAATCCCCGCCCGGATCAACAACAGCCGCCTCTTTTGTTTTCTCACAAAACACGATCGAGCAATTTTGCGCGAACGGGGTCACGGGAACAATTGCGAGCTTTAAAGTCATGTCGGTATTATTAAACTTTTAATTAGAGTCGTTAAAATATTCTAATGAATATTTCTAGCAATCTTTTATTTGCTCAAACTCATGAGTGGATTAAACGTGGTGACGATAGCCTTTATTGGGTTGGTATTAGCAATCATGCCCAAGAAGCGCTCGGCGATATCCTTTTTCTAAAGCTTCCAGATATCGGATCTTGCTTAAAACAAGGTCAAGCATGCGCTACGATTGAATCGCTTAAAGCAGCAAGTGATATTCATGCGCCCATTAGTGGGGTCGTTGCTGAAATTAATGCTACAGCTACTGAAAATCCTGAAAGGATTAATACTCAGCCTTACGATATTTGGCTCTTTAAGATCAAAGCAGATGACGAAGCAACATCTAATTTGGAGCTTGCATCATTAATGCCCAACCAACAATATGAGTCGGGCCTTAATAATTAAATAATCAATGGGTCGCGTTCAATTGACCAGCGTACTTTACTGATTTTTGAAATTCGTCCAACTGATCGTTCCTGCAGGTATTGGTCAAGAGCACTGAGTAAAGCTTGAAGTGGTCCTCTCTGTCGCGACTCTATTAATAATTGCGACCGCTCCCACCCCCCAAGGCGAGCAATTGATTTTGGTACTGGATCAAAAATGGTAATTCCGGCTTGAGTATCTGCGATGCTTTGTAAATATTCTTTTGTATGGTTTAGCCATGCCAACACTTCTTGCCTTTGCTTTGCCTCAGCATGCACCAAGGCTTGGTAACCAAATGGGGGCAGTCCTGCCTCCTGACGCGTTAACATTAAATTCTCCATAAATCCTGCTAGATCAAATGTTTTTATATATTGATAAACCGGGTCGTTTGGATAACGAGTTTCAATCAATATTTGTGTTGGTTCACCGCTAAAGCGACCAGCTCGCCCAGCAACCTGAACAAGTTGGGCAAATAAATGCTCTGGTGCCATATAGTCATTCGAATAAAGCCTAGCGTCTGCATCCAATACACAAACTAGGCCGATATTTTGATAATCATGCCCTTTAGCTAACATTTGTGTGCCAACGATGATTTGTGCTGAACCATCATGTATTTCTTCAAATAGTGCCTCGCTTTTTTTACTTGTTCGTGCAGTGTCCGCATCAACTCGTAATACTTTGGCTTCTGGAAACAGTGTTTGCAGCTGATCTTCAATTTTTTGGGTTCCTCTTCCCAGCGGTTGTAAATCTGCATCGCCACACAGTGCACATCTTTGAGGAATGGTCTTTACTTGACCGCAATGATGGCAACACATCATGGGCGATTTAAAGTGGCCCAGCTGGCGATGCATCACCATATAGCTTGAACAGTTGTTGCATTCGCTTAACCAGCCACAAGATAAACATGTAATCACCGGGGCCATGCCGCGGCGATTAATCAATATTAGACTTTGTCGGTTTTTATGAAGGTTATCCTCAAGTGCCGAAATCATTTTCGAGTTAATGGTGATTGAGCCGGATGATTTATCAGGACTCACTAACTCAACACTCGGTGACTGAAACCCCCCAACCCGACCAGTCAATCGAATTTCTTGATAGCGGCCCTCTTTTACTGCGTGCCAAGTCTGGGAAGATGGAGTTGCCGATACCAAAATGATTGGAAGTCGTTCATTTTTTGCACGCCAAATGGCGAGGTCGCGTGCCGAATACCCGAGACCCTCTTGTTGTTTAAATGAACTGTCATTTTCCTCATCGACAATGATCGCTACCAATTTCGGCAACGGGGTCATGATCGATAAACGCGTGCCTAATACAATGCGCGCTACCCCTGTCATTGCTTGATGCCACGCAATGCCACGTTTTTTTTCTGTTAATCCACTGTGAAGTATCGCTAAGTTCTCTTCGGGGAAGTGCTCTTGAATCCGCCTTTGTAATTGTGGAGTTAGATTAATTTCGGGCAGCATGATTAATGCTTGGGCGCCGCGATCGAGTTTTAACAAGGATTCAATGAACGTAAGGTAAACGACGGTTTTCCCACTTCCGGTAACCCCATTGAGGAGGTATGTATTAAATGTTCCTGCTTGATGGTTACTCAGTATCTGAATTGCATGCGTTTGTTCTTCATTGAGCTGATTCTGGGCAATCTTCTTCTTACTGTTTGATTGCGCTGTCGCCTTTTCCTTTGCAATTAATTGCTCTAGTGGTTTATTCCAGTGAGTACTTGTACGCCACCATTTGGGTATTGCTGAAATGAGCGTTTCGCCAAGTCCATGAATGTAATATTGAGATGCAAAGTACCCTAACTGCATCAAACGGCTGTCAAGTGGGATTAAAGGGGCGACTTGAAGAACGTTTTTTAATTTGGTTTGATTTATTTGTGTGTAACTACTTACTTCTATGATTAGGCCAATCAAATTTGTTCGTCCAAATGGAACCTCAACCAACATCCCAATCTCGGGTTTAGCACCAAGAGAGGCTGAATTCCATAAGTAATCAAATGCGTCATTAAGTGGCCGATCAACAACAACTTTAACGATAATTGGTGCCGATTGGTTCATTTAGCGGTGTATTGAATAATCTGTGGATAACTTTGTGGACAACCATCAATTTTGCCAATATTCAAAAGAAGGGATAGCGGCTCCTAACTTAATTGAATAGAATCAAAATTAATGAATTTGCAATTAAATCAGTAACTTACAGCATATACTCAAACCACGATATGTGGTCTATTCACAATCTCCATGAAATCAAATGAGCGGCCATCGTATGTGCATAAGTCTACCCTTAAGCGAGCCTGTTTAAAGGGCTAAAGAGGCTAAATTAGGGCCTGCGTAAATGTTCTGAATGCTCGATGACGGTCTTGGCTAAAACAGTGACGCTATCTGGATTAGTAAATTGAGAAATTCCATGGCCTAAATTAAAAATATGTCCATCAAGGGGGTGGAGGCCTGTCTTTAAGGCTGGGGCTGTGCCGAGGCCATCAAGAATTTTCTTGGCTTGTGCCTCAATTTGTTCTGGACTGGCAAATAAAGCCAAGGGGTCGAGATTACCCTGAAGTGCAATTATTTTGTTTTTTTCCACCAAGCGGGATCGTGCCTTTGCCACTGACATTGTCCAATCGAGTCCAATAACATCGGCTCCAGATTCTGCCATGTCGTCAAGCCACAAACCGCCGCCTTTAGTAAAAATGATGACTGGCACCTTTTGGCCATTTAACTCGCGAGGAAGCTGATTAATCACCTTACGCATACTTGCCAAAGAAATATCTTGATACCACCCATCGGGCAACAGTCCGCCCCAGGTATCAAAAATCATCAGCGCTTGAGCGCCCGATCGTAATTGCTCGGTCAAATAGGCGGCTACCGATTGAATATTGATTTCTAAAATATGTTTAAGCAAATCTGGCCGATTAAACATCATGGTCTTCGCATGTCGAAAATCATCCGATCCCGAACCATCAACCATATAACAAGCCAGCGTCCAGGGGCTGCCCGAGAATCCGATCAGAGGAACGCGTTGCTTACCGTCCTGGATCAAGGACTTCCGAATTTGCGCTACTGCATCAAAGACGTATTGAAGTTGATGAAGATCTGCAGGCCTTAAGTTTTTAACAGCCTCCTCTGTTCGAAGAGGATTGGCAAAACTCGGCCCCTCGCCCGCAGCAAATTGAAGGCCAAGGCCCATCGCGTCTGGAATGGTCAAAATATCGGAAAATAAAATAGCCGCATCCAAAGGATAGCGATCCAATGGTTGTAAGGTGACCTCTGTTGCATACGTGGGTGTTTTGGCAAGACCCAAAAAACTACCGGCCTTAGCCCGAGTTGCGTTGTATTCGGGAAGGTATCGACCAGCCTGACGCATCAGCCACAAAGGCGTGCGATCAGTTTTTTGGCCCAAACACGCTTTTAGGAAGCGATCGTTTGCTAACAATTAAATTACTTCTTACGACGCAATCGCGCAATGGCGGCTAACTGGGCAGCGGCAACAGCAAACTCGGATTGAACATGAGCAATATCAAAGTCGCCTGCACGATTTTGCATTGCTTCTTCAGCACGTTTTTTTGCCTCTAATGCTTTTGCCTCATCAAGATCATGACCGCGGATTGCAGTGTCAGCCAACACAATAATGCTGTCTGGCTGAACCTCCAAATAGCCGCCCGCCACAAATACAAACTCTTCATCGCCATCGGCTTTTTCAATACGTACCGAACCGGGCCGAATGCGAGTAATTAAGGGCGTGTGGCCATGCAAAATTCCCAGCTCGCCCGATTCTCCAGGGAGCGCTACGAATTTAGCGTCACCACTAAAAATCGACTGCTCTGCACTGACCACATCAACACGAATGGTTGCCATTACAATTTCTTCGCTTTCTCAATTGCCTCATCAATCGAACCAACCATATAAAAAGCCTGCTCAGGCAAATGATCGAGCTCACCGCTAACAATCATCTTAAAGCCACGAATTGTCTCTTTCAATGGAACGTATTTGCCAGGCGAGCCAGTGAAAACTTCAGCAACGTGAAATGGCTGGGATAAGAAACGCTGAATTTTACGAGCTCGGGCTACAGCCAACTTATCCTCTGGAGAAAGTTCATCCATGCCCAAAATAGCAATGATGTCACGGAGTTCTTTATAGCGCTGTAATGTAATCTGCACACCACGAGCCACCTCATAATGCTCAGTGCCCACAATTTGCGGATCAAGCTGTCGACTCGTTGAGTCAAGCGGATCAACCGCGGGATAAATTCCAAGGGCAGCAACATCACGCGACAACACTACCGTTGAATCTAAGTGTGCGAATGTTGTTGCTGGTGATGGGTCGGTTAAGTCGTCGGCAGGAACATAAACGGCCTGAATCGAAGTAATCGAGCCCTTTTTTGTGGAAGTGATTCGCTCTTGGAGTTTACCCATTTCCTCTGCCAGGGTAGGCTGATAACCAACGGAAGATGGCATACGACCCAATAAAGCAGAAACTTCTGTTCCTGCAAGGGTATAACGATAAATGTTATCTACGAAAAATAGGATGTCGCGACCTTCATCACGGAAAGCCTCTGCCATTGTCAATCCAGTAAGTGCAACTCGCAGGCGATTTCCAGGGGGTTCGTTCATTTGCCCAAAAACCATTGCAACCTTATCAACCACGTTGGACTCTTTCATCTCATGGTAGAAGTCATTACCCTCACGCGTCCGCTCGCCCACACCAGCAAACACAGATAATCCAGAGTGTTGCTTGGCGATATTGTTAATGAGTTCCATCATGTTTACGGTCTTGCCGACGCCGGCGCCACCAAACAATCCAACCTTTCCGCCCTTTGCAAAGGGACAAACAAGATCAATCACCTTAATTCCGGTTTCAAGCAAATCAACCGACGGAGATAGGTCATTAAATTCTGGAGCAAGTTGATGAATTGAGCGGCGCTCCTGGGTTGCTATTGGGCCGGCATCATCGATGGGCCGACCTAACACATCCATAATGCGCCCGAGAGTTGCAGGACCAACAGGGACAGAAATACCGGCCCCAGTAGCCTTTACTTCCATACCGCGACGCAAGCCGTCGCTTGCACCCATTGCAATTGCGCGAACGACACCATCGCCAATTTGTTGCTGAACCTCAAAGGTCAGTCCTTTTTCAGCAAAGCTGGCTTCCGAACTATCTATCAGCGTCAGAGCATCATAGATGCTGGGCATCTGATCCCTAGGAAACTGAATGTCTACTACTGCGCCGATACATTGAACAATATTTCCGGTACTCATCACATTTCTCCGCTATTTAATCTCTTAATCATTTAGACTGCCGCTGCGCCACCAACAATTTCTGACAACTCTTTTGTAATTGCTGCTTGACGCGTTTTGTTATAAGTCAGTTGCAATTCACCAATCACATTTTTAGCGTTATCGGACGCGGCTTTCATTGCAACCATCCTCGCCGATTGTTCGGACGCCATGTTTTCTGCCACTGCCTGGTAAATCAGCGCTTCAATGTAGCGCTTGAGTAAACCATTTAATATCGACTCTGCATCGGGCTCATAGATATAATCCCAGCCAGCTTTGCCATTTGCATCTTGAGCTAATTCATCGCCTGAGAGAGGCAAAAGCTTCTCTAGCACTGGTTCCTGCTTCATCGTGTTGACAAATCGCGTATAGGCTAAGTAGACAGCATCAACCTCGCCGCGCTCAAATGCTTCTAATTGGGCAGTAATAGCCCCAATCAAAATATCCATGTGCGGGGTATCTCCCAAGTGCACCGATTGGGACAAAATTTTTGCCTTCGCTCGATTCAAAAACTGAAAACCCTTTGAGCCAATCGCAGTGAATTGGGTCGAAATATTTTTTTCTTTGAATTCTCGAATTTGATTTGTTAAAACCCGAAAAACGTTAGTGTTTAAGCCGCCACAAAGTCCCTTATCGGTACTAACTACGATTACTCCTGCAGCCTTCACATCGCGCTCAGCCATATACACTGGTCGATACTCGGGATTTGCATTTGCAAGGTGGGACGCGATAATTCGAATCTTTTCAGAATAAGGGCGCGCTGCACGCATTCGCTCTTGCGCACGACGCATCTTTGAAGCAGCAACCATCTCCATTGCCTTGGTAATCTTTCGCGTATTTTGTACGCTCTTGATTTTGCTTCGAATTTCTTTTGTGCTAGCCATAGTAAATTAGATTAAAAGGTTCCTGACCGCTTAAAGTCTTCGATAGCGGCCCTGAGAGCAGCCTCATCCTCTTTCGTTAAATCTTTCGTATCTTCAATCCGATTAACTAGACTTGCATATTTAGACTTAAGGTGCTCGTGTAGGCCCTTTTCGAAAGGCAACACTTGCTTAATATCCAGGTCATCAAAAAAGCCGTTGTTTACCGCATACAGTGATGCTGCCATTTGCCAAACCTGCATGGGCATGTACTGAGGCTGCTTTAATAATTCAGTAACACGTCGACCGCGCTCCAATTGCTTTAGGGTTGCCTCGTCAAGGTCGGAGGCAAATTGTGCAAAAGCTGCAAGCTCGCGATACTGTGCAAGGTCGGTACGAATTCCGCCAGATAATTTTTTAATAATTTTTGTTTGTGCTGCACCACCCACACGCGATACGGAAATACCCGCATTAATCGCAGGACGAACACCCGCATTAAACAAATCGGTTTCCAAGAAAATCTGGCCGTCCGTAATCGAAATAACGTTGGTTGGCACAAATGCGGAGACGTCACCAGCTTGGGTCTCAATCACGGGGAGCGCGGTGAGGGATCCAGTCTTTCCTTTTACTGCACCGTTGGTAAATTTTTCAACATAATCTGGATTGACCCGGGCAGCCCGCTCTAGTAAGCGAGAGTGTAAATAGAACACATCGCCAGGATAGGCTTCGCGACCAGGAGGGCGACGAAGGAGCAATGATATTTGTCGATAAGCCACCGCTTGCTTTGAAAGGTCGTCGTAAATAATCAGCGCATCTTCGCCGCGATCACGGAAATACTCACCCATCGTGCAACCCGTATATGCGGATAAATACTGCATTGCTGCAGACTCTGATGCGCTTGCAGCAACCACAATGGTGTATTCCATGGCACCAAGTTCGGTGAGTTTGCGAACGACGTTCACAATAGTCGAGGCTTTTTGTCCGATTGCAACATAAATACAATAAAGGCCTTTGCCCTTTTGATTAATGATGGCGTCGATTGCTACAGCCGTTTTACCGGTTTGTCTATCTCCAATAATTAACTCGCGCTGACCCCGGCCAATTGGCACCATTGAGTCAATCGCCTTGAGTCCTGTTTGAACCGGCGTACTAACTGACTGACGCGCGATAACTCCGGGCGCAACTTTTTCAATGTAATCGGTAAGTTTTGTATTAATTGGGCCCTTACCATCAATTGGCTGTCCAAGTGCGTTTACTACGCGTCCCAATAACTCGGGTCCGATTGGGACTTCTAAAATACGCCCTGTGCATTTAACCGAATCACCTTCCTTAATATGCGTGTATTCGCCCAAAACAACGGCGCCCACAGAGTCTCGCTCTAAATTAAGTGCTAGGCCAATTGTGTTGTTCGGAAACTCCAACATCTCGCCTTGCATAACGCCAGAGAGTCCATAGATTCGACAAATACCATCGGTCACAGAAATAACCGTGCCTTGATTACGAATCTTTGAATCAACCCCTAATTCATTAATTCGGCTTTTGATCAGTTCGCTGATCTCGGAAGGGTTCAGTTGCATCAATTGCTCCTAAATATAAATCGAATAATCTCAATAACGATACGTTACGCGCTCAAGTTGGTTTGCATTTGTGCCAACCTTGCCTTAATGGAGCCGTCCAATACCTCGTCACCAACCTGAATATGAACACCACCAATCAAGTTGGGATCCACAATCACGGTAGGACGCAAATCTTTTCCACCAAAATGCTTTTTAAGGCTCTTCAGTAAGTCTGTAAGCGCGCTTCCCTCCAAAGGAAATGCGGAGGTAATGAGCGCTTCTGCTGCGCCCTCACTTTTGTTTTTCATGGCAGAGAACTGCTTAGAAATCTCAGGCAGTGCGACTAACCGATGGTTATTGGCCAATAGTTTTAAGAAATTCGCGAGCACTTCAGAGGGTTTCGTTTTAAGCAAACCCTCGACCAAAGCGACCAAATCATTCGTGCTCAACTTAGGATTATTGGCTAATGCCAATAACTCTTTATTCTCAAAAAAAGCAGCCAGTTCCTCAAGCTGCTTTGACCAAACGTCAAGATCGCTCGGTTTTGCACTTGCAAATAGTGCTTCTGCGTAAGGGCGCGCAATAGTGGCAATATCGGCCATTTATAGTTCTGCCTTTAGTTGCTCAAGTAAAGCGGCGTGGGATTTTGGATCAACCTCCCGTCGCAAAATTTGCTCGGCGCCCTTGACTGCCAATGCCGCAACTTGATTACGTAACTCATCGCGGGCTTTGCCGATTTGCTGTTCAGCATCCAATTTTGCTTGTGCAATGATTCGAGCTGCCTCAGCTTGAGCGTTCGCCTTGATTTCTTCCGCCGTTAGTTGTGCTCGCTTCTCAGCCTCTGCAACACGCTGAACACCCTCTTGGCGCGCAGAGGCCATAGCCTCTTCTGCTTTCTTGGTGGCATTAGCTAAATCAATTTTGCCGCGCTCTGCTGCTGCAAGACCTTCGGCAACCTTTGTAGCACGCTCATCAAGAGCTTTAACAAGCGGCGGCCAAACAAAGCGCGCGACCACCCACCACAAGATGAAGAAGACAATCATTTGCGCGAATAATGTCGCGTTTAGATTCACGATATTCCTTTCAGTGCTCTCAAAGTATGGGTCAACGACCCAGCCTTAATTACTTAATAACAGCTAGCAATGGGTTAGCAAAAGCAAATAACATTGCAACACCAACACCGATCAAGAATGCAGCATCGATCAAGCCTGCCAATAAAAACATTTTGGTTTGGAGTTCATTCATCAGCTCTGGCTGACGAGCCGCGCCTTCAATAAATTTTCCACCCATTAGACCAATGCCCAAACAGGCGCCCAAAGCACCAAGGCCAATGATTAGACCAATACCAATTGCTGTAAGGCCCTGTATGTTTGCTAGAAATGCTTGCATGTCAACTCCTAAGTAATAAAAGTGCTGTTAAAAATAAAACGATTAATGATGGCTATGCGCCTGCCCGATGTAAACCAATGTCAACATCATAAAAATAAATGCTTGTAACAAAATGACAAGAATATGAAAGATTGCCCAAGCAGATCCTGCAATTACATGTCCAACCAAACCCAAAGCGCTGAAATCGAGGCTAAAGGTCCAGATGCTTCCCAAGAGAGCAATTAATAAGAAAATTAATTCTCCCGCGTACATATTGCCAAACAACCGCATACCCAAAGACACGCCTTTCGCAATATATTCAATAATGTTTAATATCAAATTGAAAGGAGCCAAATACCATTTGGCTCCAAAGGGAGCCGATAGAAGTTCATGAACGAATCCGCCGACGCCTTTTATTTTGAAACTGTAGAAGAAAACCAAAATAAGAACCGCAAAAGACATTCCAAGGGTTGCATTTAAATCGGTGGTTGGAACCAACTTGTGATGGGGAACATGGATTCCAAAATTTTCCAAGAAATGATTGACTCCGACGACCCAATCAACAGGAACCAAATCAAGGGTATTAAGTAAAACAATCCAGCAAAAAACAAAGAGGGCAAGTGGAGCAATGTAACTTCGATCGCCATGAACGATACTTTTTGATTGGGTCTCAACCATTTCAACTAGCATCTCAACTAGGGCCTGAAAGCGTCCGGGCACTCCCGGGGTGGCACGTCTCGCAGCAAGCAACAAAAAACCCACCGCCAATAGACCCATCAAAATGGTCCAAAATAATGTGTCTAAATTAATAACACTGAAATCAATAATAGAGGCTTGTGCCCCACCAATATTGTTGAGATTTTGTAAATGCTCAGCAATGTATGCTGTGGGAGTTAACGGCTCGCTTGGAGCTCCGTGTGCTGCACTTGCCATGTTTAAGTAATTCCTTTGTACTTAATTAAAACCATTTACCGCCAAAACCACGCTAGCCAGTAACACTTAAGCGTCACAACATACGTGATTAGCAATGGTATCCACTGCAAATCTGGGTAACCCAATGCCACCCCTACAAATAGCGCAATTGTTACAGCGATTTTTAAAAATTCACCTGAAACAACTGCTGCCAAAAGACTCCCAGGGCTTTTGTTTTTTTGCTTATTTGCTAAGCCCATTCTCAGAGCAAACAAGGCCGCAGGGAAAAATCCAATAAAGCCACCCACAAAAGCTGAATAAGTATAAACGCTCAGCCCACGAGGGTTTGCAAAAGTTGACCAAGCAACTGCCATCACAAGCGTCATGATTACCTGTAAAAGGATGATGGCCCATGGTGACATGCTTGAAAAAGCACTACGGTTGGTCCCTTTAAGAACCTCCATCTCTTCTCTAGAGTAGGTTCTAAAAGAATCGGCCTCTTCATCAAGCTCTTGCCATGATGGTTTTGGCGCCAAATGCTCTTTTTTATGAATCAACTAAGCCTCAAAATTTTAGTGTTCGCTCTCGGGAAGGTCAATTAATATCCCTCGAGATGAATCAGTCATTGTCAATGCCTAACTTCTTAAGTAGGGCGTCCAGTTCATCAAAATGGCTGTAGCGAAAGCGTAGCTCCCCACCCTTTTTATTGGTCTTAAAGACTGCTTCTAGACCCACTAGATCCGACAGGGTTTGTGCCAGGCGACTGTAATCTTGGCTTGTTGAGGCGCCTACTTTTCTTTTGAGGGGGGCTTTTCGAGCTAAATCGCCAGCGGCCAGGGCTACTGAGCTCGCCAATCGCTCTGTCTCTCGCACCGAAAGCCCTTGGGCAATAATTTTTTGGGCCAAGGCAACCTGGCTTGAGCCTGGTAGGGTTAAAAGCGCCCTGGCATGACCCATATCTAAATCACCAGATAAAAGCATTGCTTGAACCGCTCCTGAAAGCTGCGATAAGCGAAGCAAATTAGTTATAGCGCTCCTGGATTTGCCCACAGCCTTCGCAGCCTGCTCATGGGTAAAACTAAACTCATTAATTAATCGTGATAGACCGCGCGACTCTTCCAGTGGGTTTAAATCTTCTCGCTGCATGTTCTCAATGAGCGCAATCGCTGCCGCAGCTTGATCGTCGGCCTCCAAGACCCGAACGGGTACCTCATCAAGGCCAGCAAGCGTTGCTGCTCGAAAACGGCGTTCGCCAGCGATGATTTCGTAACGCCCATTGTCAATTTCACGAACCAAAAGAGGTTGCATCACACCGCGCTCCCGAATGCTGTCGGCCAGCTCTTTTAGAGGCTCGTCGGCCATGATGGTCCGTGGCTGATACTTACCTGCCTGCAAAAGTTTCAGCGGCAATGATTGCGATCCTTTTCCAGAGAGAGGGCTTACGTCGTCCCCCTTATTGCTGGCGCTTAATAATGCGTCGAGACCGCGCCCCAATCCCTTTTTCTTGCTTGCACTCATCGTTTGCCTACATGGTTTTAATTCGTTGAACCATTTCGCCCGCAAAATCAATATAAGCCTGGGCTCCTCGGGATGATCTGTCAAAGATGATTCCTGGCAAACCAAATGAGGGGGCCTCAGCTAAACGTACGTTGCGAGGAATAATTGTTTTAAACACCTTGTCTCCAAAGTGAATATTGAGCTGTTCTGATACCTGCTGTTGCAAGGTGACCCTGGCATCAAACATAACCCGCAGAAGTCCAATGATTTTTAAATCCGGATTTAAATTTGCATGAACTTGCTTAATAGTGTTTACAAGGTCCGAGAGCCCCTCGAGTGCAAAGTATTCGCACTGCATCGGAACCACCACGCCATTTGCTGCACATAAGCCATTGAGGGTCAATAAAGACAGCGCAGGGGGGCAATCTATCAAAATGAAATCGTATTGGTCTGCAAGCTCGTTTAGTGCATTTTTTAGCCTTACTTCTCGCCCTTCCAGCTCAACCAATTCAACTTCGGCCCCAGCCAAATCGCGATTTGCAGGCAAAACGCTATAACCGGATTCCTTTGAAAACTGGATTGCCTCAGTCGCAGATGCAATCCCAATCAGCACGTGATACACACCACTTTTAATCGATGATTTATCAATCCCCGACCCCATGGTTGCGTTTCCCTGAGGATCTAAGTCCACCAAAAGAACTCGCTGTCTCTGGGCAACGAGCCCCGCAGCCAAGTTGACTGCCGTGGTTGTTTTTCCAACGCCACCTTTTTGATTTGCGATACAGAATGTTTTGGCCATAATTTTTACTGTTGGTATTGGAAAACTAATAATCGGCGATCAAGCTGTTGCCCAGGCAAAGACAACTGGCACTCCTCCAGCAGCCTCCAGTCTTGACTCGATACTTCAGAAATTTCTTCTTTGCTTTGTTGGCTCTTCATTGCAAACACAAGGCCCGATGATTTTAATAAAGGTTCCGATAGCTCCAGCAGTTTATTTAGACGCGTAAATGCTCGTGCTGTTATGGCGTCAAAAGACGTTGCATGAGACGTCGCTAGACTTTCAACTCGATTTGCCATTACTTGAAGATTGCCAAGCCCTAAACCGCCTCGCACATGCTGCAGAAAAGCGGCTTTTTTCTTACTTGTTTCAATCAGAGCAAATGACCAAGAGGGTTGAAGGACTGCCAACGGGATGCCGGGTAGGCCTCCCCCCGACCCTAAATCGGCAATGTGAGTCATTGATTGATTGGATTGCAAGTAACGTCGCAGAATTGGCAAAATAATAATTGAATCAATAAGATGCAAATGAAGCGCTGCTTCTGTTTCATTAATGGCGGTGAGATTGTGAACCCGATTCCAGCGCTGCAACTCGCCTAAAAAATATTGCATTGCAGCAGTCTCGCTTTGGCTAAGGCCAAAATCTTTTAGGCCCTTATCAACCACCAAGCTCATGTCATTTTTTGGGTCTTAGCGATACCCTTTTTTAGGTGGACCAAAAGCAAAGATATTGCTGCTGGCGTTACCCCGGAAATGCGCGATGCTTGGCCCAGAGTCTCTGGCTGATGCAGGTTTAATTTTTGCCAGACCTCAACCGATAGGCCCTTAACAAGGGAATAGTCCAAGTCTTGCGGTAGGCGAAGGGTTTCATAATGCTCATGGCGCTCGATTTCAATTCGTTGGCGCTCAATATAACCCTCGTATTTGATTGAAACCTCCACCTGGTCAAAAATCTGTCGCTCGAGATAGGGGTCTTCAAGCCTTGGGGATTCTTCCGCAAAGGAGGGATCAACCTGAATCAGCGAACGATAATCAACTTCGGGACGCCTTAAAACCTCTGCAAGGCTACACTCGTGCGCCAAGGCTTGACCAAGAAAGGTTTCTAACCGTTCTGCCGTGTGATGTTTCGGGCCAACCCGCACTGAACGAAGGCGCAATGTTTCACGTGAAACATGCTCCTGCTTTCTTAAAAAAAACTCCCATTGCTCATCGCCGACCAGACCAAGCCTTCTTCCGGCCTCTGTAAGTCGCGCATCTGCATTATCCTCACGCAAGCTTAGACGATACTCGGCACGGCTGGTAAACATTCGGTAGGGTTCTTGTACTCCGCGTGTAATTAAGTCATCAACCAAAACCCCAATGTAGGATTCGCTTCTTTTGGGTAGCCAAGGCTCTTTCTCGTCTGCGGCGAGGCTTGCATTAATGCCTGCCAGCAGCCCCTGAGCAGCAGCCTCTTCATATCCGGTTGTTCCATTAATCTGCCCAGCAAAATATAAGCCCTTAATCGCTTTGGTTTCCAGGCTGTGCTTGAGTTGTCGCGGATCAAAATAATCGTACTCAATGGCATATCCAGGGCGCACAATATCAGCGCTTTCAAGCCCACGAATGCTGTGGACAAGGGCCATTTGAATATCGAAGGGCAAACTGGTCGAAATCCCATTTGGATAAAACTCATTAGTCGTTAAGCCTTCCGGCTCCAGGAAGATTTGGTGACTCTCTTTCGTGGCAAAACGATGGATCTTGTCTTCGATTGAAGGGCAGTATCGTGGGCCGACCCCCTCAATGACCCCTGTATACATGGGCGAACGATCCAGCCCAGAACGAATAATGTCATGTGTCTGACTATTGGTATGGGTTATCCAGCACGGCACTTGGCGAGGGTGCTGCTCGGGCCTGCCCATAAATGAAAAACATGGAATGGGGTCCAGATCACCAGCCTGCTCTTGCATAACAGAGAAGTTAATCGTCTTGCCATCAATGCGGGGTGGGGTACCGGTTTTTAGGCGGCCCTGGGGTAGCTTAAGCTCTTTTAGACGAGCTGAAAGGGTGGTTGCTGCGGGATCTCCCGCACGACCACCACTATGGTTTGCCAATCCAATATGGATTTTTCCATCCAAAAAAGTACCGGCCGTTAATACAACCTTTTTTCCCTCAAATTGAAGCCCGCTTTGGGTTTTAACCCCCCGAACCTGATCGCCATAAACAATCAGATCATCAACCGCGGCTTGAAATAAGGTTAAATTAGCTTGGTTCTCTAGGCGCCGACGAATTGCCGCCTTATATAAAATACGGTCGCCTTGGGCTCGCGTCGCCCGAACTGCCGGACCTTTGCTGGAGTTTAAAATTCGAAATTGAATGCCAGCCTCATCCGTCGCTGAGGCCATGGCCCCGCCCAAAGCATCAATTTCTTTTACTAGATGACCCTTACCAATACCTCCGATTGAGGGATTGCAGCTCATTGCCCCCAGGGTTTCAATACTATGCGTTATCAGGAGGGTTTTTGATCCCCTGCGAGCCGATGCGAGAGCGGCCTCTGTCCCGGCATGACCGCCGCCGACCACAATCACATCAAATTTCTTGAAATAAAACATGGATTTGCCCAATTAGGGCGTAGATCATAGCATTTTTACTGTTTCACGTGAAACATCAAAATAATTAATGCATTATCTAAAATATAAACCTTTGATTTAATTGGAAAAAAATGCGGAATATGCTGATCGTACAATCAGCGCCAAAACCACAATCAAGAAAATTTTTCGGACAAATTGGCTTCCGTGTGTAATTGCCAAGATGCTGCCCACTTGGCTACCAATAATATTAGCAACCATAAGAGTCAAGCCAAGAGGCCAATCAATAAAACCAAGGCTTGTAAGCATCAGGATTGTGGCTAGATTGGTTGTAACATTTACGAGCTTGGTAGCAGCCGAAGCATGCAAAAAATCAAAGTGAAAGATTCGAACAAATGCAAATAGAAAAAAGCTTCCGGTTGCGGGCCCAAAAAAACCATCATAAAACCCAATGACTAAACCCATGGCCGCCGCCTTAACGGCTTCATGACGACCTATTTTGTGGGTGGGGCGATTTTCAGCGCCCATATTTGGAGCAAACCAAGTGTAAGCAAGCAAGGCTGCCAACATGAACGGCAACGCTTTACGCAGAGGTTCTGGCGGAAAAACACTAACGGCTAGAGCGCCCAAGAGCGCGCCGATGAATCCAGCAACAATGGCCGGGCCCAGAATATTCCACGGCAACTTTGCGTGACGTAAATACCGCCTAGCTGCATTAATTGTTCCACCAATCGAAGAAACTTTATTGGCACTTAATAGCGTTGCGGGATGGGTATCTGGGTAAGCAGCAAATAAAGCGGGCACCTGAATCAATCCGCCGCCGCCAGCAATTGCATCAACCAGGCCCGAGGCAAATGCTGCTAAAAGAAGCAAAAGCCAAAGATACGAACTAAAGTCGACTACGGTTTCCAAAATTTAGCGCAATGAATAGTTGGCTAACGAGCTTGTGACTTCCAAGCCACAAACTTGGCAAGCGCCTCTTTACAAACTTCATCAAGCATATCAAGCGGTATGCGCTGCGCGCCCTGAATAATCATCAGTGCGTACGGCTTTGCTAGGGCGCCCGCTTCTTTGGATAAAACTAACTCGTCGCCTTTAGAGGGTGATTGTGTGCGCCAATAATTTATGGCGGCCTCTAAATCTTGGATGGAAACAAACACCATAATGACAACAAATCAATCAATATCAAGCATTGTGCCTCGGCACTTTTTGTTGCCACAATAGCAAGCGTATTCCTTTAGCAACTTTTTTGTCGGCTTTTCGTCCAAATTGAGTGAATAATCGTAAAAAAGCTCTTCTCCTGGAAGAAGTTTGCGCTTCGCAAATATAAAAACGCGACCCTCACCATCAACAGCAATTTCGTCCGCTTTGCAATTTGGCTTACACGAGTGGTTAATCCAGCGAGCGGCGTTCCCACCAACATTTGCATCGATAACACGTCCGTCTTCTAGCGAAAAATAAAAAGTATGATTTGGCTGCCCTGGGTCATGTGGGTGACGACGCAAAGCCTCCTTCCAACTAATCCGTTCACCAATATATTCAATGATTGCTGACCCTTTAGGGATTTCTTTTTTTACAAAAACGCCGCGGCCATGAATTTTGGAATTTTTAACGGCAATAAATGACTTCGCCACGATTTTCGGGGCTTTGTTTTTTTTCATGGGATTAAATGTCTAGATTGCGCGCAATCAAAGCGTTCTTTTCAATAAAGGCACGCCGAGGCTCAACTTCGTCGCCCATTAGGGTTGTAAAAACCTGATCGGCCATGATGGCGTCTTCAATTTGAACGCGCAACAACCTTCTGGTGCTTGCATCCATTGTTGTTTCCCAAAGCTGCTGGGGATTCATTTCGCCCAAACCTTTGTAACGCTGGCGACTGATGGAGCGCTCGGCTTCGGAGAGCAACCATTCAAACGCGCCACGAAAATCAGCAACCACGCTCTCTTTGTTTGATTTCTCTAGGTCTCCGCGTCGCACACGACTACCCGCTGGAACTTTGCCAGCAAGCGATGCAGCGGCATTCATAAGGCTTTGATAATCGTCGCTAGCAACAAAATCTGAACTAATTACCGAAATTTTTAAATTACCGTGAACGCGCTTTGACAACAATAGTCGATAGCGTTCCGTTCTCTCTTCCTTTTGGACCACAATGTCGGTGGGTATAGATAAGGGGTTTGCATTTTGCAAAAATGCACTGCGCAAACGGTCTGCCGAATCGCCAGCTGCTGCCTCTGTATCAAAATTCAAGGTTACGCCCGCCGCCACCGCCCGAAGAGCATCTTCATCCATTGTTCGTGATAGTCGATCAACCACAGCCTGAATATTTTGATAGTGTTTTGCAAGGCCCTCAAGTTCTTGTCCTGAAATTCGCTCTCCCGCAGGGGTTTCGATAGAGGCCTGTTCAAGAGCAACCCTAAACAGCAGTTGATTTAATTCGGCATCATCCTTAATGTATTGTTCGCTTTTACCGAACTTAACCTTGTAGAGCGGGGGCTGAGCAATATAAACATGTCCGCGCTCAATTAGCTCCGGCATTTGGCGATAGAAAAAAGTTAAAAGCAATGTGCGGATGTGGCTACCATCCACATCGGCGTCGGTCATGATAATGATCCGGTGATAGCGCAACTTATCTGCTTTATATTCCTCGGCACCAATGCCGGTTCCCAAAACCGTAATCAAGGTAACAACCTCTTGACTACTCAACATCTTGTCAAAGCGCGCTTTTTCAACATTTAAGATCTTGCCTTTAAGCGGCAAGATGGCCTGGAATTTTCGGTCGCGCCCCTGTTTGGCAGAGCCGCCCGCCGAGTCTCCCTCAACAATGAACAGTTCGGATTTTGCCGGGTCTTTTTCCTGACAATCCGCAAGCTTGCCAGGTAGGCCAATGCCGTCAAGAGCGCCCTTGCGACGCGTCATTTCACGAGCTTTGCGCGCTGCCTCGCGAGCTTTAGCGGCATCAACAATCTTGCCACACAGAATTTTTGCATCTTGTGGCTTCTCAGCCAAATATTCTGCAAGCGCCTGGGCAACAACATCTTCGACCGGGCCCCGAACCTCGCTGGACACTAATTTATCTTTGGTTTGACTTGAAAACTTTGGTTCCGGGACCTTTACCGAAAGAACGCAGGTAAGCCCCTCGCGCATGTCATCGCCTGAGATCTCAACTTTTGCTTTTTTTGCAATCTCATTTTCATCAATATATTTATTGATAACGCGGGTCATGGCGGCGCGCAGGCCGGTTAGGTGTGTACCTCCATCGCGCTGAGGGATGTTATTTGTAAAACACAAAACTTGTTCGTTGTAACCATCGTTCCATTGCATGGCAACCTCAACGGTAATCTGACCACCAAGATCAGAGGGCCGCTCAGCCAGGGCGTGAAAAATATTTGGGTGCAATACGGTTTTGGTTTGGTTGATGTACTCAACAAACCCCCTCACCCCGCCGGAGAATGCAAAATCTTCCTCTTGCCCACTTCGCTGATCAACCAAACGAATGTGAACGCCATTATTGAGAAATGAAAGCTCACGAATTCGTTTTACAAGGATCTCGTAGTGATACTCAATGTTGCCAAAAATTTCTTCATCGGCCAAAAAATGAACTTCGGTGCCTCGCAAATCGGTTTCTCCAGTAACCGAAATTGGAGACACCTCAACACCGTTTTCAATTTGAATGTTTCGGTTTTGAACAACCCCGCGCCCAAACTCCATATGATGAACTTTGCCATCACGTCGTATCGTCAAACGCAACCACTTAGAAAGGGCGTTAACACAGCTAACTCCCACACCATGTAGGCCGCCAGAAACCTTATATGAGTTTTGATCAAATTTACCCCCAGCATGAAGTTCGGTCATCACAATTTCAGCCGCACTTCGCTTGGGTTCATGTTTATCGTCAAACTTGATGCCGGTAGGTACGCCCCTTCCATTATCAATAATGGAAATGGAGTTGTCCGTGTGAATTACGACTGATATTTCTGTGCAATACCCTGCTAGAGCCTCATCAATCGAATTATCAAGAACTTCGAATACCAAGTGATGTAAGCCGGTCCCGTCAGATGTATCCCCAATATACATTCCTGGACGCTTACGTACCGCTTCTAGTCCCTCTAATATTTGAATGGATGAGGCGCCATATTGCTCATTACTTTGGTTTTCTAAAGACATGAAATTTTCTAATTTGAACTTATGAGAACAACAAAACCTAAATACGCATCGGCATTACAACGTACTTAAATGCTTCTGATCCTGGTAATGTAATGACGGCGCTGCTATTGGCATCCCCAAGACTAATCTGAATCGCTTCGTTTTTAATGTTTGCGAGGACATCAAGAAGGTAACTAACATTGAAACCGATCTCAACTGTGTCGCCATCATAAGTGGTCTCTATTTCCTCTTGAGCTTCTTCTTGTTCAGCATTGGTAGACTGTATAGTAATTTTGTTGCTTGTTAATGAAAAACGAACACCTTTGAATTTTTCAGTTGTCAGAATAGCTGCTCGTTGAAGAGCTGCTTGCAATGTCTCACGATTAACAGAAAGTGAATTTTTTTGGCCCTTCGGAATTACGCGTTGGTAGTCCGGGAACTTACCCTCAACCAGTTTTGAAATTAGCTCGATATCACCGAAGTTAAACTTAATCTGGTTGTTACTAATGCTGATCTCAACCGATTCGTCGGTTTCTTGTAGTAAATGTTGACACTCAAGAATTGTTTTGCGCGGAATAATAATCTCTTGTTTTTGCCCATTTCCTGAAGGTGCGGTGTCAAGCTCAACATGGCTATAGGCTAACCGGTGGCCATCAGTTGCAACAGCAACCAGATCCTTTCCATCAACAACCAAAAGCATGCCATTTAAGTAATAACGAATATCTTGCTGAGCCATTGCAAAATAAACTTGACTGATGAGTTGGCGAAGCTTCTTTTGACTCATTGCCCAACTCGATTGAGCCTCAGAGTTGGTTTGCATGACCGGAAATTCGGTTGCCGCTAAGGTTTGGAGGGAAAACCGACTCTTACCACTTTGCACGACCATCTTATTGTCTTTAAGATTAAGACTTACGGGCCCCTCGGGCAAGGCTCGCAAAATATCCAATATCTTTCGAGCCCCCACTGTTGTTGTCACATCATCAGAACCAACCCCAAAGTTCGCTTTCGTTGTAATCTGAATTTCAATATCTGTAGAGACAAACGAAATCGACGGCCCTGTTTTTTTAAATAGTAAATTCGCCAGGATTGCCAGCGTGTGGCGACGCTCAACAATGCCACTAACGACCTGTAGAGGCTTTAGTATTTCATCTCGGGTGGCATTGATCAGCTGCATTGTTTTTTATTTCCTTTGTATATTTATATCGTAGTAATAATAAGGGATGTGTTTTCTGTTTATAAGTTAAATTTTATAGTGAAATCAAGGCTTTTTCGAGAAAATTTGCTGTGCATAAGTGCCAAATAACTCATGAACAAATTGTGAATAACATCGCACTAGGATAATACAAACAACTTATTCAAAAAACTATTAAGCGTTTCTTAACGCGGTTATCCCACCATCTTTCCACAAGTTTATCCACAGGTTAATTTTTAAGACTTTGTTCGAGTACGTGCAATTCGTGGTTAAGATGAGAATCGTGCTGGCGCTCCTCGGCAATTTTACGAACCGCATGCAAAACGGTAGTGTGATCTCTGCCACCAAATAATTCGCCAATTTCAGGCAAGCTCTTTTGGGTTAGTTCTTTAGCAATAAACATCGCAATTTGACGAGGGCGAGCAATGTTGGCGGGCCGTTTTTTTGAATACATGTCGGCAACCTTGATGTTATAGAAGTTGGCAACCGTTTTTTGGATACTTTCAACTGAAATTTGTCGATTTTGGATAGACAAAAGATCTTTAAGTGCGCTGCGCGCCACCTCAATATTGACTTCCTTGCCATGAAAGTGAACGTACGCCAAGATTTTTCTGAGTGCACCCTCAAGCTCACGAATGTTTGAACGCAGGTGCTTAGCCACAAAAAATGCGACATCTTCGCTCATCGGGATGCCTTCAATAGCAGCCTTTTTCATCAAAATAGCAACCCGCATTTCTAGCTCTGGCGGCTCAATGGCAACCGTTAGCCCAGAGTCGAAGCGTGAAATGAGGCGCTCATCAATACCCTCCATTTCCTTTGGATAGGTATCGCTGGTAATAATTACTTGTGCCCCATTACTAATCAGAGCTTCAAACGCATAAAAGAACTCTTCTTGGGTGCGGGATTTTCCACCAAAAAATTGAATATCATCAATTAACAATAGGTCCAAGGAGTGGTAGTACCGCTTAAATCGATCAAACGCCTTTTGCTGATAGGCCCTCACAACGTCGGATACATACTGTTCCGCGTGGATATATCGAATTTTGGCATCGGGCTTTTCTTTAAGGAGGTGATTCCCAATAGCATGTATTAAGTGGGTTTTGCCAAGACCCACGCCGCCATACAAAAACATCGGGTTATACGATGCCCCCGGGTTGTGGGCAACCTGAATGGATGCCGCACGAGCCAACTGATTTGCTTTGCCTGTAACAAAACTCTCAAAAGTTAGCCCAGGATTAAGCTTTGAATGGTCGCGATCCTGGGGGGTCGATCCAATGCCGATCTCTAGAACCTCGCCCCCGTCGGTTCCTAAGTCGCCGCCAGAAAGGGCGGCGCCCGACGGCGCAGTGGTGTCAACCGAAGCATCCACTAATTTTTCTTGACGGAAAACCGCATTAACGACTTTGGAGGGATCTTTCGTCGAGTCGGCGCCGAGTGTAAATTGAATGTTAATAGTGCTGCCAAAATAAGAGGAGGCTATTTCGTGAAGCCTGGCAGAAAAGGTGCGCTTAATCCAGTCAAGCTTGAAGGGGTTGGGAGCACCAATGAGTAGTAAACGCTCACTTTCGTCATAACCCTTTAATTTTAATGGTTGAATCCAGGTTTTGAATTGTTGTGGTGACAGCTCTTTAGCTAAAATCTCCATAGCTAAATCCCAAAACCCAAGTGGATTCGGGTGTGTCAGGAGTGGGGGGATTTCTAGTTTACTCATATGAAATTCAGGAGTTGATTGTAGCGAGGGATAAAAGTTATCCACAAGTAAAAATACAGGGGATAAGCTGTGGATAAGTTGTGCGTAAAGAGCGCTTTTTTATTTAAATCAATTGTTTGCAATAGTAGGTAAAAATAATTAGGCAAAACCCGGATATAAAGTTGACGCTATTCAAACAAATAGAGAAAATAGAGGGTTTTCTTAGGAACAATCATGAAAAGAACATATCAACCATCTGTAACGCGTCGTAAAAGAACCCATGGATTCCGGGTTCGCATGAAAACCAAAGGCGGTCGCGCGGTGCTCAATGCGCGTCGCTCCAAAGGTCGCAAAAGACTCGCAGTGTAATGAATTGAAATCGGCACGAATTCAGGCCCTTTTGCGAACCAGGTCAATTAGCAGTGAAGCCTGGGCTGTTTATGCCGATTCAAAAGAACGGGGAAATCTTGACCTTGGACTTGCGATCGCCAAAAAGCTTGTAAAGCGCGCCGTTGACCGCAATCGACTTAAGCGTGCTGCACGTGAATTAGCCCGTAAAGGATCGCTCGGTAATTTCTCAGAGCTTGTCGTCCGACTAAAGCAGCCTGTGGGCCGATCTACGCACGGAAGACTTCGAAATTTTGAATATCAACAATTAAAAGCCCAATTACAGGGTCTGATTTCATGAACCGATTGTTGGGTTATTTAGTAAGGGCTTATCAGCTCATTTTGTCCCCATATGTTGGGGGGCAGTGTCGATACCTGCCGAGCTGTTCAGACTATGCCTGCGAATGCCTAAAGAAACACTCCACCCTGAAAAGCATCGGTAAAATCAGCTGGCGAATTTTGCGGTGCAATCCCTGGTCAGCCGGTGGCTACGACCCGGTTGATCCAGAGCAAAACAAACAAAAATTAATCCACACAAATTATTAACTATGGACATTAAGCGAACACTCCTTTGGGCGGTCCTAACGATTTCGGGCTTGATGCTCTATAACAATTGGCTAATCTATGATGGTCGTCAAGCGCTCTTTGGGCCCACACCACTAACCCCCACAAGCCAAACTCCAAGCCCATCTAAAACATCTGAAACCCTACCATCCCCAGCGAGCACATCACAGGCTCCATCAGCCACCCCAGGTCAGCCACAAAAATCGACCGACCTTCCTAAGCCAGAGAGTCTGTCCGCCCCCCAGCGAACTCCAGCATTTAATGCATCCAACTTAGCCTCTGGGGAAAAACACACCATTAAAAACGATGTTTTAGAACTCGAGATTAATGCAACGGGCGCAAGCGTTATTAGTGCAAAACTGTTAAAACAATTAACGCCCGATCAAAAACCGATTGCGTTGTTGCAAATCACCCCACAAAACCAATATTTTGTCCGA
>Ga0214921_10002584_pt1 | contig 29205 bp, 29 predicted proteins | sample LL1505_MetaG_FD_177992 | JGI IMG/M metagenome (GOLD analysis project Ga0214921, IMG submission 177992) | Freshwater microbial communities from Lake Lanier, Atlanta, Georgia, United States - LL-1505 | ecosystem: Environmental > Aquatic > Freshwater > Lake | place: USA: Georgia | collected...
TAAATTGTGCATTGCACACACATATTATATATGCAAGGAAAACTATTAATCAACAGAAATCAATAGGTTTTGCTTATGTTATTTTTCTATAGGTTTAATAGAATTTTTTTATATGGTTCCATACCCATTGTCTGGCAGGTGCCATAAAATACTCTCTATTGTTGATCAAATTTTGATTGTGTGTTAGAACACCATCAATTTTTGCTAAAACTTTTTGAGGATCATTTTTAGATAATGCTACCACCTGTTCAAATGCCATTTGGTGTCGTTTTCTGGTATTGGGTTCTAAATCATACGACTCATCAATTACGCTGTCAAATGTTTCAAACCCAAACCTGCGCAATTTTTCTAATTGTCTGTGTGCGCCAAACAAAACAAATAACCGGTGGGCCAACAAAGGTTTAGCAGTCTTTTCAGTAAAAAAACATTGTTCCGTGCCAGTTTCTGCCACTATGCTATAGTAACTGGTGTCATAGATTTTACAAGGAATTAGATTCGATGCCGAATAATACAAATTTTTAAGACCTAAAATAGGAATATAAGAATCAAAACCTTGATCAATGGAATTCATTGCAGGCTCAACAAGCGGCATTTCTAATTCTTGTAATCCCGGAGATTTATAATAATTCAATTTTGGGTGTTGATCAAATCTAACGGCTGCAGACAGAGAAACCCAAGATTTGTCTAATAAATTAGAATCTTTTAAAGAATCAAAAATAAACTTCCGATGCGGTTTGTTAATTCCTAACAATGCATCAAATAGTTTGGGTTTTGTCACTGATTTTCTAAAAAAATTTAAACCAAGTCGTTGATTAGCCAATTGAGTGTTTATAAAAAACCAAGGCACCGTCAAGGCTCTGCCCTGCGATTCAAATGATTGCAGTGCACAACCATTGAGCACAATAATATTAGGATTAGACCATTTTTGTGTTAGAACTTCAAAATAATTATCTACGACCATCGCTTCACAATCAATGTTTATAATTAGATCAAAAACACTAAGATTTTGGTCGGGCAAAACACAATATTGCCCAGGATAACTAGCAGAAACAATAGCAATTTTTATAAAATTATCTCCGCGATTTTTTAAAAATTCATCAGCATCAAATAAGATATACGGCATACTATCATCAATGATGTGCGGATAATCTGGACGACCCAAAAACTCGCCAATTTGATCTTCATAGCGGCGCAAGGCCCAATCAAACTGTTGTATTGCGATTTTTTTCATTAGCTGTTTTATGTTTTATGTTATTGCGAAGTGCAAAAGATATTTATTAAAAAAATAACAGCAGTGCACGTCTATTGCTCTATTGTGTTAGTCGATCTAGCCACCGCTGATTGACTCTGTCCACATCCAGTACTGTCATAAAGTCCGCAGTGCCAAACACCGGATCGATGCTGGGATCTCCTGCAATTTCTGCGCCCATTTTGAGGTAAACTTTGATCAGATTAGGGATCTGAAAATCATCAAATCCCCGAGAGTTTACTAGCAAGGGATTTTTTGGGATGACATGAGATTTATTCGGATAATCAAACTCTTGTTGCCAATGATGTCTGAGAGAACTCAATCTGTCAGCACCTTGACTCAGGCTGATGCTACTGGGCCCCAGAATGAATCGGCAGCCCTGTTGATCTGCCAGTTCCATCAGAGCAGACCAGAGCTTGGTTATGACCATCATGCTTTTGGTATCAGGGGCTACTGCAGCTCGACCCACTTCCAGAATCTGATTCCTGGGGATATTCAAGTTACTGAAATCGAACTCAGTTTCAGAATAGAACCCCAGCTCAGTGTCTTGAATGGCTCGATAGCAACCATAAATTTTATCGTTGTCTGTGGCAATGACATGCCAACAGACATCGTCCCAGGCGTCCTGATCCTGCTCGGGAGCAATGCCATAGACTTCAGAAAAAATCTGACCTCTAAATTCTAGGACCCGATCTCGCCAGACCGGATCCTGTGTGATGATCACATTCACTTTATAAATTAATACCTATATGTTTCCAACTTGTAAGGCCCAGTAACAGACACATTGATGTAGGCGGCCTGTGCAGCAGTGAGTTCAGTCAACTCAGCGCCAATCTGACCCAGATGCAGTCTGGCTACTTTTTCATCCAGATGCTTGGGCAGCAGGTACAACTGTCCTGATTGATATTTTTCAGGATTACCAAACAATTCAATCTGTGCCAGAACCTGATTGGTAAAACTGTTGGACATGACATAACTGGGGTGACCGGTGGCACAGCCCAGATTGACCAGGCGGCCACGGGCTAGGATAATGATCTTTCGACCACTGCTCATGGTCACATGATCCACTTGCGGTTTGATTTCGTCCCACACACAATCACTTAGACCAGCAACGTCAATTTCGCTATCAAAGTGTCCAATGTTACAGACAATGGCGTTGTGCTTCATGTGTTCCATGTGTTCACGAGTAATAACATTGATGTTGCCAGTGGCAGTGACGAAGATGTCTGCTTTGTCGGCTGCGTAATCCATGGTCACCACTTTGTAGCCTTCCATGGCCGCTTGCAGTGCGCAGATCGGGTCGATCTCGGTGACCCACACCTGTGCCGACAGCGCACGCAAGGCCTGTGCTGAACCCTTGCCGACATCGCCATAGCCCGCCACTACCGCGACCTTGCCAGCGATCATGACGTCGGTGGCACGCTTGATGCCGTCGACCAGGCTCTCACGGCAGCCGTAGAGGTTGTCGAACTTGCTCTTGGTCACGGAATCGTTGACGTTGATGGCTGGTATTTTCAGTGTGCCTGCAGCAATACGTTCCAGTAGCTTGTGAATGCCGGTGGTGGTTTCTTCAGTGACCCCAATGATGCCTGCTAAAAGATCTGGATGGTGATCATGGACATATCCGGTCAAATCATGCCCATCGTCTAGCAGCATGTTGGGTGTCCAGCCATCAGGCCCGCGCAAGGTCTGCTGGATGCACCACCAGTATTCTTCTTCAGTCTCGCCCTTCCAAGCAAACACCGGTATACCTAGATCTGCCAGTGCGGCTGCAGCATGGTCCTGAGTGGAAAAAATGTTACAGCTGGACCAACGCACACTTGCACCCAGAGCCACCAAGGTCTTAACTAACACCGCAGTTTGCACTGTCATGTGCAAACTGCCAGCAATTCTAGCTCCCCGCAGTGGTTGTGCTGTCCGATATTCTTCCAAAACTGTCATGAGTCCTGGCATTTCTGTTTCTGCAATGGCAATTTCCTTGTGGCCCCATGCAGCAAGACCAATGTCTCGAACTTTATAATCCATTATTCGGTCCCTGGGGTATCTTTTTCACCCACACGACGGTTCCTAAATGCATACAGACTCTTTTCAGCATCTATCATCATCTTCTTGTAGGTGGTCTTTACTGCAGAACTTTTCATCAATGCCATTTCACGTTTGACTGCGGTGGGCAATTTGAAATTAATTTTACTAGCCATGTTTTTCCTTGTATTAAAAAATTGGAGCGGCATGCCAGAATCGAACTGGCGACTTTAGCTTGGAAGGCTAAGGTAATACCATTTTACGAATGCCGCAGATGTTTTATTACTTATAACTTGTCTTTTACTAATTCAGGATAATCTTTGTACAGGTCTTCCATGTTATATCCGTGTTTGTCTAAAAAAGCAATTGAAAAAAAACTTCTGGTTGCTTCTATATTTTCAACACTGTGACATCTCCAGACATCATAAGCATACCAGGTATCTAATTTTAGACGATGCCTGTTTATTTCCTGAACGTCTTGATATCTTAGATTCTGTGCAACTTCCCCAGCAACACTGGTCTTATCATAAAAAACGGTGTCCACTGATTCGCCGCCAAGTTCTAAATAATAATTGACGGCCAATGCTCGACCACGGTCTATGTGGGGTGGCTGACAGGCCGGGGCAGATCCACTATTTTTCATGATGCCAATTACCAAACATATTTTCCTGTTGGGGAAAAATTTTTGATACTCGATGCAAAGTTTGTCATCCAAAAACTCCGCACGGTCAAATATATGTAGTGTTGAGTTAATACCATTATGAAATTCATCCAACCAACGTTTACGATCTGGATCCAAATCTATACCATCTATACGTGTCTGTATTTGAGATTTTAGTTCCGCCGAAGGCGGTGGTAATTGTAAAACTAACATGTCAACTCACTGTATTTTTGAAAATATACTTGATCCTGGTGGGCGGGGAGAGACTCGAACTCTCACGCCTCGCGGCACTGGCTTCTAAGACCAGCGTGGCTACCATTACACCACCCGCCCGTTGTTTTTTATATATCCCCAAATGATAGTTTATTGTTAGACTTATGGATATTTATTGAGGAAATAATTTACAAATTTTAATGCCTTGGATTCCTCATATGCTTCTTTTTTAATTCTTCAAAGGGTGCGCAGGGAAGAAATCTTAGACTGAGTGTTACTCTAATGCTATTTGAAAAATTAACTGCTGTGTGCAATTTGTTGATATTAAAAATTACAGGGTCTGTCATAATAAAACTTGCAACTTCTTTTACGTCCGACAATTCTGCCACATGATAATAGGCACCCTGGTGTGTCTGCAGAAGATAAGTGACTCGTTCGGGGCACAGTTCATAAAAATAACTGACACTGTTTTCGCAATTGTGCAACGGCAAAAGAATTGTGTCTCTTTTTACAGTGGGGTGTTTAAGAATCTCGTATTCTTCACACAATGTCTGGGCCTTTTGATTAAAGTCCTCAGGGGTCCATTTGTGATCAAAATTATAGTCCATGTGAATGGGAATGGCTTTGTACGGCCCAGTGGTAATAATTGGCCCAGGTTGCCAATATTCATAAAGACCTAGATCTTTTACCATTTTGACCAACGTTGGAGACGTTGACAATTCTTTGACCGTAAACATGGTAAAGGAATCTTCTCGAGTTATGCCTGCTCCGGTTGGAATCTTGCTCTTATAGATTTCTACAAGTTCACCATATATATTTTCACAATCAATTGTGCTAATTGGTATGTAATAATCATCTAGGTTCATATACATATTTATGGAAACGCCTATAACCAAAATAATTAGCAACAACAATAGATAATAATTGCCAAACTATCGATAAATACTTGTGTACTGGGGGCCGTTATGAAAAAATTGTTTTTTTTCTTGAGCTTACTGGCCCCAGTGGCCTGTATGGCGGCGGATATCAATAAAACACCGCTGCCACCCATACTGTATCAGAATCTAATCGAACGTCTGATACCTGAAGTCACTGAAATAACCCGACTGCCTGTGCCCGATGAAAAACCCCAGGTGTTTGTGGCCGACAGAAATCAGATTGAGCAAGCCTACTGCCGAGATCAACGACACGATTGTCATGTGGCGGCCATCACTGACGACAAAACTGGTGAAATCATACTCAGCCCCGCACTGTTACAATTGAATGTGTTCACAGCCAGTGTGGTGTTCCATGAACTGGTGCACTGGGCTCAGGTTAAAAACGGCATGTTCACTGATGAGCCCGACTGTATACACTGGGCCAAAAGTGAAATGCATGCCTACACTGCACAGAGTAGATTTTTAGAAAAACAAGCGGGTCGAGGATTTCCAGTACCTGACTTGCTGGCACAGTGCAGATAGTCTGGTTTAAAATCCAATAACTGTCTTGAGCCGATCAGCAGCACAACTGGCAGCAAATGCTCGAGGTTTGATGAATGGCACCACATTGCACATGCCTTTGATGTAGCCCACTGCTTCGTTGATCACACAGTTGGATGCATACATCTCATCAGGGTTGATATCCAGGTGCACTTCAAATTCACGATCTTCCAGAACTTCGTGTAGTTTCAGGTACAATTCTGCAACCTTGTAGACTTCGGTCATCAGACGCATTCTAGGCCGATCGCGGTTCTGATCATAATCGCGTTCACGATGCACTTCACCAAAAATCTTGCAGCCGTGGCGGCCGTCAATATGCACCACAATGGCCAGGGTATAATCAGCCCACCATTGTTCTTTCAAACGAAATCTTTCACTATCACCGCCGATGTAGATCCGGGTGTTGGGTCCTTGAGCAAGGATGAATTCTCTTACTTCGTCGATGTCGATTTTTTTAAACATGCTCAAGTATTTAACAAACTAACGTTACAGGATTATTAAACTGGCCTGCCCAGAGGGATTCGAACCCTGGGCTACAACCTAAATTCTTTACATTTTTCCAACGTATCTATTATAACAATATTTTTATATTGTTTCAATAAACAATTCAATTTTTTTTGCTGGACCTTTATTGCTTGTGGGTTTTTGGGATCCAGAAATAAATCGTGTTCAGTTAAATAAAAGTCTGGAAAATAGTTGTGATACACACCCGCGTCATCCACCCAAGATATTGGGTCTGGTCTTATCCAAGCTATTTTTAGTTCATCCAGCCGTTTTGCTAATTCTAATTCCCAACTAGAATCCAACATAATTCCATTATATTCAACTATGCCTTTTCTCAATCTTCTATGAGGAGAAGCCAATGCTTTTTCTCTTAGATGCCGTTTTGTTTCTTCAGTATGGGGCTTGCCCTTGCCTCCGGTCATTCCTTTTTTTGGATGCACGGGAATTTCTTTACCTTCAATCTTTGCTTTGGTATACTGATTAGTAATGCCGGTCCTCTTTCGTGCTTCATTCATTGCTTGAACTGCACTCAAAGACCCATTTTTATTTCCATAATCCGATCTCTTTGGATTTTTAATACACCAGCGAGAGTGATTAGCTATTTGACTAGTATCCCAAAGACCAAATTCTAAGTCGCAATATTTACAATTTTTGAGCTTTGCATGCGGCCTATATGAGCCATCGCAAGATGCATAGTGTTTTTTGTAATTGCCACCTTTGGCAGAGAATTCATAATTGCATTTATCACATGTTATTTTAGTTTTTGTTTTCATAATAGTTACCCATATGTTAGGTGGCGCGCCTGCCTGGATTCGAACCAGGAATGAGGGTTTAGAAGACCCTAGTGATATCCCTTTCACCACAGACGCATAATACTATTATTTATACAACTATAAACTAAAACCAATGCTCTATCCAGCTGAGCTATGGGCAGGTAACAAAATAATTATAGTATGGTTTGGGGAGGATGTCAATGACTTTGGAATGACGAGAATTTGGTGGAGGTGACAGGACTTGAACCCGCTACCTTGACCTTGCAAAGGTCCTGCTCTACCAGATGAGCTACACCCCCCAGAGACTGTTTGATAACAATCTTGACAAACTTATGGTGCCCCCACACAGAATCGAACTGCGAATTGAAGATTACAAATCTACCGTTATACCATTTAACTATGGGGGCAAAAACTGTTTGGCGTTAAACTTTACACCGACTTCTTTGCACGTGGTTTACGTGCAGGTTTTTCTACAACTGCCACTGTGACCTGTTCTGCCAATGGGGCAGCTTTGGGTTGACGTGGCTTACGTGTTTTTTTGACTTCCGGGACCACTTCTACTGCAACTGTTTCTGTCACTGGAGTTTCAGGCACCGCCGCTTCTGTGGTCTTGGCACGTGACTTCTTGGCGACAACTTTGGCAATTCCCTGTTCCACCATGGCGATAGCAGCCCTAACTTCCAGTACGAGCTTGTCCCAGTGCGTGACAAATTCAATACGACCGTCTGAATAATCAGTGCGTGTACTGTGGTTGCCTTGTGTTACCTGAGGTTTAGTTTGTTTGGTGGAACGTTTAGTTGTCTTCATAAAAATATTTATACTCGAAATACAATACTACTATTTTTTGGCTCCCCGACCTGGGCTCGAACCAGGGACACACGGATTAACAGTCCGTTGCTCTACCGACTGAGCTATCGGGGAATTAAATTTGTATATATGGTTGTTTGATACCCAATCTCAATAAATCTGCTTCATCTAATTCTGGATTAAATCTGGTGCTTACTAAAAATCTTACTTTATCAGTGGGATTTATCACTGCATGAGGCAATGTAACATTAATTATCATTGGTTTAGTTGCAGTGACTCGACAACGCTCTTTGGCGGATTTAGCATCACACATCACAGAAGTATTTAGTGTTTTATCTACATGCCCCCATAAATTTCCCCAGATGGATCCCAATATCTTTGCATCATACCAAACGGTATATGTATTTTCGTAGTTCTCGATGGGTATATTCAATGCCTGACTACGAAAAGATGCGTCAATGGAATCAATATGCGGAGGATAACTTTGATTTGGGGGCACAAGAGCAAATGCTGTTGCATGCCATCGATGGTAAAGATCCATGTCCTTTAAAAACTGCACAAAAACGGGTACTTGCTCTTGGAATTGCTCTTTCTTTTTGGGAGTAAAGACAATTTCTCGTTGATTGAAAGTTTTGGCAAATTTAACGAATTCTTCTTGAATATCTTTTAGATTTTCTATTTGAAATTCACTATAAAACCAATTTTCATTAAAAGGTTTATAAATTGACATGGGTCATCGCTAAAAAATTGCCAATGATGTTATTGGGGTGTAAATTTACTTATACCAGACCAGTGTCAGTAATAATTTTACACTTCTGGTATTGGGAATAGGTGTCAGGCCACCTGCACCACCAGGCCCCTGACTGAGCTGTTACTCTGTCCAGATGTTCACTATAGAGGAACATCACACCTGTCAGCCGTTCTCGTAGGGTCCGACTGCTACGCTGTTCCTCAAGGTGGACAGAGCACCTGAGAGTTTCTGGAAGTTCCGGCCGGAACTGGGACTCACAACCTCCTGATTGAACCGTCAGGATCGGTAGTGTTTGGTACGAGTGGCGAGATTCGAACTCGCGACCATCGGATTAACTTACCACTATAGTTTTCACTACCAATCCTGAGATTGTTTGTGGTCTGGACTTTATCTTCACCATGGCATAAAGCGTTAGGTGGTTCCTGTTAAGTCTCTACACCTTCCCATTGCTGGGCTTGGCTCGGTATTGCCATTTTACAGGGTTCACCGAATTTAAGAACATTCACACTGGAAGTTTCCTATCCAGGTGCTCCACACTAAAGTCCGGTGCTCTACCAACTGAGCTACACTCGCATAAAATCTGGCGGAGAGTCAGGGATTCGAACCCTGGATACAGCTTAACTGTATGCCGGTTTAGTAGACCGGTGCAATCGACCACTCTGCCAACTCTCCCAACGTTCAACAAGTATACACAGTTTCTGATGTTGAGTCAATAAAAATATTGGTGGGTCGTGACGGGCTCGAACCGCCGACATTCGCCTTGTAAGGGCGACGCTCTACCAACTGAGCTAACGACCCAATAAATTTGTGGTGCCCGGGGCCGGAATCGAACCGGCACGCCTTGCGGCGGGGGATTTTGAGTCCCCTGCGTCTACCTATTTCACCACCCGGGCCGGGGTTGCGGAGACCTGGATTTGACCCAAGAACTCAGGCTTATGAGACCTGTGTGATGCCATTTCACTATCCCGCGACGGTATTTTACAACTGATTTGTTAATGAACACATCTACTATTTAACTAGTATACCATCGTTCAAAACAATTGTCAAATGAAAACCGTATTAGATAAGATAATAATCGATATTTTAAGAAAAAATGTGCAGGTGCACAATTTTTGTTGCAACCGCACATAAATAACTGTATACTAGTTTTTAGTAACACAGTAATTTAACCAACAGGAGACAGCAATGAACAATTGGCAGCCCATGACCGAGGAAGATTTTGCCTGGCTCGGTAGTTTAAATAAAAAATCTCAGTGAGGACCACCCATATGAATAACTTATACAGTCTTATTGCATCGATTTTGATTTTTGTCACCAACGCCGCCTGGGCCGTCGAAACTGCCACAGACAAGTTGGTGGTGACTCCACCGATCATCATGCCCCAGGAGTTGGTCCTGGTAACTGAACAAGTTCTACCCCCACCAACACCAGTGATATTTAAATAAAAACAAGGGCACTCAGTGCCCTATTTTTTTAACCATACGCAACAAATTACTCAATCCATAAAATCAAAAACTCAAAACAACAGTTTCATTTGTTGACACAGTTAAAAAAATAAATAATTTATGGTTGAAATTTTGTCAACATTGGTATATTTCTTTGTAATAGAATGTGTGGGATATTTGATCTACAGCATTTATATTCATAGAGAAATTATACACAAGTACTGGGTTTTTCATCCAGCGTTATCCAGTCTGTTTAGATTTTATCTTTGGCTCAAATCTGGGCATGGCCACTGGGAAAGTTGGCAAAAGCAACTAGCCGCTATACATAGAAAGCATCATCGTTTCAGCGACACCGAACACGACCCCATCAGTGCCAAAGTGCATTCTATTAAAAAAGTTTTATCGGGAAAACCGCAAGCCAACGGAGTTCATTGGGTATCCCCCGAAGACATTGAAAAATATGCTTCAGACGTACCAGTCGATAACAGTTGGGCACAAAGAAAAATCTACAAGCATAAAAATTTAGGAAAAATTCTTTTTTGGGCAATTGTTACATTGATTTTTAATTTTCTAGGATTTATCTACGGACTACTTAATTTTTTCTTTGTTGACCGTCTAGGAATTTATCTATCAACGGTATGGTTGCATCGACATGGTAACCTGCCAGCCAATCGAAACAAAAATAATTTAGATTTAAGTAAAAATTCTTATCCCTGGGGAAGTTTTTTGGCAGGGGAAGAACTACATTCCAACCATCACGATGACCCAACCAATCCCAATTTTGCAAAAAAATGGTATGAGATTGATATTGGGTTTTGTTTCACGAAATTTCTCTCATGGTTTGGATTGGTGAAGTTTCATTAATTTAATTTTGCAATACACCGAGCAGCTCGGTGTATTCGATATTAAAAAACCCAAACGCAAGTCAACCCAATTTAATTGGGTTGCCCTGTGACTTTTTGTAACGCATCCTTGCGCATCAAGAATGTTCTGTTGGTGTTTTCCTGATGTCTAACTACCAGATATTCAATGCCTTCGATCAGGCGAATATCTCTGACATCATCGCACACCACACGCTCGTTATTGAATCGATTCTTCATCGTCACTGCTTTCATGTTATCGCCCCCTGTTAAATTACATACTTATTGTTTTGTTAATCGATTCATCTGGTTAATACAACTGTTCCTGGAACTGGCGCTGGCCAATTCCATTACTGGCAGACGAATTCGGCCGTTTCTTTTCTTTAACCAGGCATTCTGAATATCATATGCTTCCTGCTCAAGTCGCATATGTGACTCGCACGATTCGGCGCCGTGTTTATTGGTTTTTCCTGACAGGTCCTGAAGATAATGTACTACCTCGTGAACATACAAACTTTTGCTGTAATCGTCCCAGTCGGTGATATTATCGTTTAAATAAATTGTCTGTTGATAGTAGACACCACGAGGAGACACCGCGCCACATTCTCCCCGACACATCCATTCTCGTAACTCCCTGTCAGTAATACGCTCTATTCTGGGAGCAGAATACTCTAATTTGGCCGGGTATAAGTCAAATACTTCTCTGGTCAACTCAGAAAAATTTACTGATGTCTGTGCCTGTGCGTCAGCACAAATCATCACCAACGTTAAAAAAAGTTTTTTCATAAGAAAATTTTTTAAAAATTTAGGATCTGACCTGAGTTCGTCAATACTATTAGAATAGCACAAAGTCGGTAGAAGTCAATTTGGTAACACCCACTGTAGAGACTTCAGCAAATTGAACAGGTGCAATTTTTCCAGTACCATCTGCATCATAGTAGAGTTTGTTGGCAGCACTGTCATAAATGATTCTGTCGTACTTGTCCAGAGCCTGTGTACCAACGACAAACTGATCTGAGAACTTGAGTGAACTGGATATCTTGAACGTGGATTTAGACAAACGAATTTTATCTAATCCAACTTCAAAATCAGTGATTATATCAGTGTTGCTGTTGCTGGGTGCGGTATCAAACACAAAATAATCTGCAGCGGCGCCGCCAGTTAGCAGATCATTACCTAGACCACCAGATATCAGATCCGATCCACCAATGCCCTGGATTGTATCATCACCGGCAAGTCCAGTCAGGGTGTCAGCCCCCAGTGATCCCACAATTTTATTATTCAAAGTGTTTCCAATACCTTTGAATGCTGTTTGACCAGTATAGATCAAATTCTCTACATTGCTACCCAAGGCGTAACTTATCAGCGAAGTTTTTACTATATCTGTGCCTTGATTAGCCAACTCCGTCACCTTGTCGCCGGTGCTGTCCACATAATAGGTGTCGTCGTCCTGACCTCCCACCATGGAGTCGTTGCCCGCGCCGCCGTCCAACATGTCGTCGCCCGCCAGACCCACCAGTGTGTCGTTGCTGGCCAAACCTTGAATCAAATCTGCTCCACCGGTACCTGTGAGTTTATTGGCTGCCGATGTCCCAATAATTTGTGTAGAAGTACTTGAAAAATTATCATAACTGATGGCAGTGGTATAAACTGCAGTTTTTGTGACTGCGCCATTGTTTTCTGTGTAGTCAACGTTGGTAAATACATACCAAATACCATCATCTCCTTTAACAAGATGCATGGGTTTGCCATGTTCTTTAAAAACATAACCGCTAACACTTTTGGTGGTCGCGGTCAGTGATTCCAACCAAATATCATTAAAAAACTCTCTACCCATTTCTACAAATGTGCCGTCGCTCTGCTGAATCAAAAGTGCAGTCGAATCATAGGTAGTGTAATCGCTGTCAGTTACAAAGATGTCCAGCAAGCCGTCGCCGTTAAAGTCCAAAATTTGAGAGTTGTACGATGTGCAAGTGTGCGAGTTGTGACCCACCAAAACGCTGTCGGTGACGTCTTCAAATTGGCCTGCTCCTTTATTTTTGAGAAATTGAATCTCGGAATATTCTGGCCACTCGCCACGAGTGTAATTGGGTCTACTCATAATCAAAACATCTAATAGACCGTCTCTATTAAAATCAAACGGAATGGCTCTGACATCGTGTGACGTCGGACTGGTAAAGTTGTAGTTCGACCATTTGGGCAAACTGAATCTAGATGCTGGTAGCTCTGATATTTGAACGAAGGACAATTTTCCATTGTCGATGCTGTAACTCAGAAGTCGAGTATCCGGACCAGCCTGTCCGGTGGCATCGTAATAACCAACACCGTCAGTTACAATAAATGTAACGGTGCCGTTGCCCAAAAAATCGGCAGCGCAAATTCCAGATGCACCCCACGGCAAACCTCGGCCCTCCGAACTAAAAAATGTGAGCCCATTTTTACCGCCGAAGAAAATGCCAGAATTTTGACTGTGGTTATCACTTGGGTAGTCAGTGACTAAAATGTCACAGTACCCGTCTTTATTGATATCGTAGGCAAAAGTACCATGCTGCCAATGGTCGCCGCCATCGACAATGGACGGAACTAAAGTTGTGCCGGTGTTGTCAAATACATAACTTGGCAAAAAATAATTAAAATCGGTGTAAGTGGCCGAATATAGATCTACTTTGCCGTCACCATTGAAATCTCCAAATTCTATACCTTCTGTCCCGGGGATTTTATTGTCTGGCATTACTGTGGTGGTTACATCGGACCAGCGCCCTGATTTAAACTGGAAAACATGCATATAGGAATTCTGCCATGGCAAGTGAGCACCGTGTCTGCAAGTAAAAAAAGTCTCCTCGGCGCCAGACCGATCCAAATTTACAGAATAAAAATTAGATGACGACGATTCAAAGTAACCAGTGCCTTCAAATATTGTGAATTTTGACACTAGCACAGTTGATTTAGCAGTCAGTGCCATAGTTACCCCCAGTTACAAAAGTTAATAATATTTAATGTATAAAATATCACGCTTTAAACTGTAGTTTACTATAATTTGGGTATTCTTGTCAAGATCTTGACAACTGTTGAGAGAGCAGCTCGATTTAAAATTGCACGCCAACGCAAACTTAAATTTCGCCAAATACATCAATAAATGAAGTTTGCCGAATTTCATCCATCAAATTGATGTGATTCTTAAATTTTGTATGTTCTTCCAAATTATAGTTGTAATTTTCCAAAATACCCGTGGCATAGTTTATCCACTCTCGGACTGTTACGTTATTCTTGTAGATTTTCTGGTATGCCTGTACCTCAGTTAAAAATTTCTGATGTAGTTTGGGAGGCAAACTGTTGATGGTCAAGTGAGTGGGATGCGTCAATCTAATTAAAACCAAATGCAGATTTTGTTCTATGCAGTAATCGAGGACCGGCAAGAAGGTTTTGTAACTGGTACACTGAAAAACATGATTAATGCTAAACGATTCTAGATTTTTAAGAGTTTTGAGTTTCTTAATATTTAGGTCAACATCTGACCAACTGCAGCCATATCTGACATATTCTGCGTGTTCGCCTGTGCCATCCAAACTCACATTCAATTGAATTGATTTAAATTTGGATAATAATTCAAAAACGTCATCTTTGATGACACTGGCATTGGTTATTACATTTAACGCCACTCTACTAGGATCGGGAATACTGTTCAAAAACTTAATTGCTTGCGGGGTAATTAACGGTTCGCCGCCGTACAACTGTATTCGATCTAAATTGCTAATTAGTTCTGGCTTCAATTGTTCAAACTCTTGGGTTTGATACCATTTTCTTTCTGAATTTCTAAGAGTCAGCAATTCCAAAGCAGCAAATTTTTCTTTATGTTGTTTTTCTTCTGTCTCGTGACTGGAAGAATACATGGAATTACATTGAATACATTTTAAATTACAGTAGTTGCCAAACTGCACTGACAAATATCTGACATCATCTAACTTGTTGGGATCAAATTCTTTGGCAATATAATCCTTGTATTGCCTATTATACTCTAATCTCAATGAACCATGCCACTTACTGACGGACTCCCGTTCCCAACAAACATTGCAGCGGTCGTGTTTAATTCCGCCCATCAACTCATTTTTTAAAGGAGATAATACATTTTCTCGCCAATTTTTAAAATTTCTGAAATTATGCAAGGGAAATTCGTTGGGAAGTCTCCGCATCTCTTCATCTACTTTATACATACAGCAAGGTTGCAGTGTGCCATCAATGGTAATTTCGGCTGCAATAAATGGTGCTGCACAAAAAGTATCAGGATGTTTTATTTGATCGGACATGTCAATATTTACGCTCAAAAAAGATTTGAATTTTATTTCAATTTTAATTCATAACCCAGCATAATATTTGATATCATTTTTGCTGGGGCCAACTGCAATATCCAATTATTCGCCTTCAACATCATTGGTGCTTCTTTATGTTGGTGCCTAACGAGACTATCAAATTAAGGCGCGCAAAGATGGACGATTTGGAGAGGAAGGCAAGATCAAACTCGCAACCCACAACGTTTGGCTCCGGAGGAGGGAATCGAACCCCCACTTGCGGTTTTGGAGACCGCAGCACTGCCATTATACTACTCCGGAATACATGGTGCCTCGACCTGGGCTCGAACCAGGGACCCCCGCCTTATCAAGACGGTGCTCTAACCGACTGAGCTATCGAGGCCAGACTTTGTAGTTATATTTACTAAATATTTGTTTGCGGAGCACAAATATGTCACACTGGGGATATCATCTGACTCTGGACTGTCATGATTGCCATCGTGCGTTGATCAAAGAACGCGTAAATGTTCAGAATTTCATTAAAGAATTGGTGAATCGAATAGACATGCAGCCCATTGGCGAACCTTGGATCGAATACACTGCTGCAGATATTCCTGACAAAGCCGGGTTTACAGCAGTGCAAATTATTGTTACTTCCAGTATTGTGGCGCACTTTATCGACAGTACCGGCGACATCTATCTGGATGTCTTTAGTTGCAAGGAATTTAGAATCAGCACTGTCCGAGAGGTGGTGCAGGAATATTTCAAACCTCAAAACATGCGTATGAATTTCCTGACACGCCAGGCTGGGTAATCAGGACATTATACAAAGCAAACACTGGCGGAAGAGGTGAGATTCGAACTCACGGTAGAGTCGCCCCTACTTCAGTTTTCAAGACTGACGCCTTAAGCCGCTCGGCCACTCTTCCATTTTATGTTGGAGACCAAAACATACTACATTGTTGTGATTTCCAGTCAAGATATTTACGCATTGCTGTAGTAGTAGATTTATTGCCGGTTACCTCTAAAGTATTATCAATAAATTTTTGTTTGGATAAAAAATACTCAAATTGAATTTTATGTAAAAGTTTTTCTTTGGTTTCCTTATCAAATTTAATCTTAATTAAATCGGTTAATTCTAAATTAAACTTTTTAGCTTTGGCTAGAAATCCCGGAACATCAAAAGGTGAAAGATGTGCTCCTAGATGTCCTAGATGATTAAAATAATTTTTAAATTTAAGCGAATATTCTGCTGCCTGCGCTTGCGTTACACCCATTTGATTGGTCCACATATAATAATGTAATTTTTGATCTTCTAATTTGTATTGATATTTTGTAAAATTTGATAAATTTCCGCTATGAAGATACAACGGTTTAAAGGAATTAGAAGTTATGACATCTTTGATATCCGGTCTGTGCAGGAATTCGAAAAGCTCATTGAAATAGTCGATGGTATCATATGGGAGCCCCAAAATCCACTGGGCACAAATAAACATCTCATTGTTGGTTAATTCAGATATAGAATGCAGTGCTTCGATGGTCCTAGTTTTACCCAATCCTTTTCCTACTGCACTGCCACTTTTGTCATTGATTGTTTCAATTCCCAAATCCCACGCTACAAATCCTGCATCTTTAAGGGATTTAATCATCCATGGCCATTTCCAAAACAAATCCAATCTAGCATAAGATGCTATTTTTACTTTAAATGGTAAACTTTCTAGCACATCTACGATAAAATTGACTTTATCTTCGCTATCATTTATGATTTCATCAGTGCACCAATAATGACTAATATTGTGTTCTTCATAATTTCTTATTAGCTCGGAACGTATAATTTCTTTAGTTCTGGTGTAGTCTCCGGCTTTTTTTCCTAGTAATTTATAGGTGCAATAGCCACATTTAAAAATGCAACCTCGTGCAATTTCTATACCTATACTTTCATGTTCAGACAGTTCGTCAAATTTCGACCATTTAATTGAATTTGACGAAAAATTTTCAAAAGGATATAATGAGTCTGAAATTACAGTTGTTTTATATTTACTACTCAATAAAATATCTTTTTTAAGATTTGTAGAGTTTTGTGTTTCGTAATCTAATATATTCTTAAGAATTTCTTCGCCTTGGCCAATAGTGACGTAGTCAAATTTTTCTAAAATTCCATTACGATTTATGGAATCTAGATACTCTGGCACAATCGACCCGCCTCCAAGTATTAACTTAACATGGGGCGCAAAATTTTTTATATATTCCAAACGTTGCCTAAATTGTTCTTCGCTTAACCCAAAAAATTCTATCCCGTTTGTGGTCCCAGTTGATTCGGATCGAGGTAAAACAGTGGATGAAAAACCAACAAGAAGTGTGTGGTTTTTTATAACTGTTTCTACAATTTTAGTAAATTCATCATCTGTTTGAAACAAAAAATAATTGATTACTCTGGTTTCATAAGAAAGATCAGTCAGATAACTGGCCAACACATTTGCACCAATGGGACGTTCGCTACATTGATTGGCAATATCAGTAAAAATTATAACAGCAGACATATTGTTATTTATATGTACTAGCTATCTCATTGTAAAGTATCAGATTTGAACCAGTACGTCTACTTTCTTAAACAAGAGATTAATAATCCGTCCAATTACCAGTTTAGTTAACATTTATACAGTATGGCACCGCCCAATGATGGCGGCAACCCATGCTCTGCACTAAAACAAAAACCCCCAAGATGTTTAGTCCTGGGGGCGTTTTCGTATAGTTATATCATCACACATTATGTCTTCATCTATACGTTGATACTCAAACACTACAATTCCCATCGACAATTGGTAGTTGTATGCGCATCATAGTCGTATAGTATAAAAAATTGTATAATCAATCTTTTAGCAATTTTATTTATACTCTTTAATGTCTGTCAGCCAATTAACTATCCAAATAATGGTGCCCGAGGCCGGAATCGAACCGGCACACCTGTTTAGGGTGGCAGATTTTAAGTCTGCTGTGTCTACCGATTTCACCACTCGGGCCGTTGACCTTTACTCGCTGACCTGGTCCTCAATGGCACCATCGTCATCATCAAATGCTTCCTGGAAGTCATGTACGGTGTCTTCCATAAATTCTTCCACTTCGTGCGCAATGTCTGACACCAGTTCCACAACATTTTCTGTCAAGGCACCAGCAAATTCTCCCACATTTTCCACCACGTCCTGCATCTGCTCCAACAAATTCTTTTTTGGGTCGGTCATGATAAATTTTTCCTCTTAAGTTTCAAATGATTATATAGTGTTAAGCCAGTCCAGTCAATCTTTTTTCGTATTCATCAACCTGATACACCAATTCCTCATAGGTCATACTTGATACTTTGTGTTTTTTAGCATTGTCACTGTTCAGTAGCAACTCACAATTAAGAGGATGTTTTATGTAATAGGGATCGTAATTATTTCTAATAGCATCTGCCACACTAACCTTGTGATCTCTTACAACTCCATTAATATTGTTCTTACCTCTACTACGCATACCATACGTTTTTAACAAAGTAAAATCAAACAAATCTGGATAATCTGACAATTTAAAAGTAAACCAATAATTGGCTCTACCATTATGGCTGTAATTGTTGCTGTGTTCTGCACAAAACTTTTTGTAAAATCTTAAAATAGTTTCTTTTCCACAAATTTTGCATTTGCATCGGTAAACCGCAGAGTATGGCCCAACAATATTTTTGTTTAATTTTTGTTTTTCATATTTTGTAAGATTACTTGATTTAACAGGACCATACTTTCTCTTGCCTACCAATTTTAGATTGTTGTGAGTTGCCGAACACGAATGGCTGCAAAATTTATTTTGTCTATTTTCGTAGGACATCGCCGCAGAACACTGAAGACAGTGTTTGGGTGCGGTCAGATATTTTTCTACATTTTTTCTTTTAGTATTTGTTCCAAATTCTTTACCAAAAACTCCACCTTTGTCTCCACTTTCTTTCCACTTTTGTTTGCCATCGACAGTATGGCTCGCAATATAATGTGTATGGATCCCTTTTACAGATAGAGTTTTCTTACAGTAAACACAACTAACTTGTATAGATGTATATTGATTCATACAACTATTTATAATTGGTGCGCCCACCTGGACTCGAACCAGGAACCAACGGATTCAAGTTTGTGTGACTTTCGCCACTCCTTGGACTATGCCTTCACCATTGCTTGCGCTTTAGGTGGGTGCCGTCTAGTCTCTACACCTTCAACAGTGTTTCCACTGAAGCTTGGCTCGGCATTGCCATATGCTTTCGCACTTAGGTTTCACCGAATTTGACACCATCCCTTATGCAGTTTCCACGCATAAGGCACTCTTTTGAATGAGTCCGCTGCTCTAACCAATTGAGCTATGGGCGCAAAACCTTCCACTGCTTAACTACTCAACAAAACAATTGTAATTGATCTCAGTCTGATTGTCAACAGATTCTAGAAACTTTTTCTCTACAATTCTGCGCACAACTTTGTGAATGCCCGGGTTGACTTCCAAAATTCTGGGCATGACATCGTGTCTGACCCTGTTACGAGTGTATTTGGTGTCCCAGTTACTGGTATCGTCGTGCCAACTGACCTGATGCCGCTGACACCATGACACTAATTCTGCTTTGGTGTTAAGCAAAAATGGTCTGATTGTCCGATGTCGACGATGGGGGATTACTTTGGCAGTGCCGTGGCACATGCTCCAGATGTAGGTTTCTACACAGTCATCCAGATGATGCGCAGTCACTACCGTCTGTCCCAAACGATCAAATTCCGCATAGCGTTGTTCACGCCAAAACTCTTCTGGACTTTGTTCCGCTGCCTTTTTTCGATGGTCGATGTTGGTCACAAACATGGCGATGTCATGTTGATTGCAGTACTCAGCCACAACTTGTTGACCCGCAGTGCTGTTTTCGGTGCCGTGATGAACAAACACTGCTGTGACCTCGTGTCGTCGACGCAAGAAGTCCAGCGCAGCCATGCTGTCTGCGCCGCCGCTGCAGGCCACAAATACGTTGTCTGGAACTCTGCCTAGCAATTTAATCATCTAATAATTGTACTGCCAGCCAGCTGAAATGTCAACGTTTTTCGCGTGGTTCAGAAATTTTGCGATCTGATTGTGTAGATACTAAGGCACCGGTTGGCCTGATGCCTCTTTGTGGCCTGCCAATATCAGAAATCTTTTGTTGAATCGCTGTCACTCGTTCCTGACTTCCAATTTGGTCTTCCGTGTCTTTTTCTAGAACATCTGAAGATTTGGCTCCGTTATGTAGAATATTAAAAACAAAATTGCCTTTGCCACCTGTACTATAATAGGTCTTTTGGGCAGAAAATTCAACACTGGTCACTGATGCGCTAGGATAAACTGCTCGAAATTGTTTGATAACAATGGTATCATTGACTTGCTGGGCATCGGTGTAGATCTGCACCAACGCACTATGGTTAAGAATATCTGATGCAGCTTTACTAAAATTGGTATTTTTGTTCACATAGTCTGCAACCTTATATGCTATGGCTGCAGTTAAATGCTCTCTAGGAATAATTCTACTGGGATCCTGCACAGATCTCTTTGCATACAAGGATTCCAATTTGGAACTGAGTATGCCAGTGCCGATAATTTTATCTTTGGCATTGTAGTTTTTAAGATTGGTAACCATGGGAACATCACTAGCATCAATGATTCCGTATATCACCGCCAACTGCAACGGAGCCATAAAATGCCCATAATCTTTGACAATTTGTACTATGCTGATTTCTTCTTTGTATTTGGCAATTAGTTTATCGCCTGCATCAGTTGATTTTAATTCTTCAATGGCGTTTAGGAGATTAGTTGCACTGGCTCTAGCGCCTGTTTTGCCTTTACTACTCAATTTGATTTGTCGGCCATCTGCATTGGTCAATAAACTGTCAGATAGTCCATCAGTGGATCCGGTATTGAATGATATTTTGCAGGTGGTGAATCCAACATCACCAAAAAACGCTTTCTCTGCTGACTCGGCATCCCCAGTAACGGGCATGCCTTTTACCAATGCTATGGGATGCAGTAATTCACAAAAATAGTCTCTGAATCCCGAAACATCGATGTCTCCCAATGGTACTATTATGGGGAATGTGTCAGACTCGATAAAAATTTTAGCCGCTTGGCCAATGGCACTGGTAACTCCAAATTTCTCAACTATCTGTTGATATATGGTGTCGGGAGTATTGTTCTCAAATTGGGTCAGTATATCCGACGGTTTGTACCCAACATGCTCTTTTTGTGCAGCAGGAGCACGATATTGATAACCGCCCGGGACTGCGTTGTTAGGAAAATTGTTATTTGTTGGGTTGGGGCTCACTTGGCGCAAATATCTGCCAAAATATAGATCATCGCCAGTGGCATCATCAGTAAAGTGGGCAATGCCAAATCCGCCCATACCACGATTATATCGGTTGGACCAAATAATCTGATCAGCAAATTCAAACTTGCTAACTGCTGCGTGTAATTCTTCTGGTGAATTGTACTTGCCTTGTGCTGGATTCCAGCTCAATGACTGAAAAGTTATTGTTTTGCCTGTGTTGGATTGAATGAACTTCTCGCCTGGAGTTCGATTGCTTAAACCAACACTTTCTGACAATAATTCAATTAATTCACGCATGATCACTTATTTATTCTAAGCGTTCAATGTCTTCTTCAACGCAATTTGTGCCGTATTGGATTTCAACGATTTTTAATGGTTCATCGCATTCATTGGCTAGGCGATGCCATTGATTTTTTTTGATTTCTAAACTATGATGCGGTCGAAAACATCCCATCAATGATTCTGCATTGCTGCTGTTATCAATGGTATAAACTGTAGCATGCCCTTCTGACACCGACCAAAATTCGCAACGATGTTGGTGACGTTGCATGCTGAGACTGCATCCGGGATTTACAGTGAGTTCTTTGACTTTGGTGTGGTTCCCAATGGTATGCAATACTCTATAATATCCCCAAGATCGTAACAACTTAGGTGATTTCCATTCTTCAAGTATCCAACTACTCGAATTCGCTTTGTTGTCGCCACCAATTCCAAAAACAAATTCTACATCATCAAAGATCATTTCGGGAATGTTGTCTTTGTTTCTGTCGCCTCCATTGGCAAAGATTATTTCGTCGTTGGGAAACATCTCTTTGACTTTACGAATAGCATCGCATGCTGTGCCATCGCTATCATCGAATTCAATCACCCGATCTACCATATGAAGATTATCTAATATGATCATACGTTCTTGCCAAGGCATAAACGGTTGACCTTTTTTGCGTGCGAGCCAGGCATCCGAATTAAGGGCCACTATTAACCAGTCGCCCAAATGATCAGCATGATTTAACAAAGATATGTGCCCGGAATGTAAAGGATCAAACCCCCCCGACACAACAACAATCTTAGTCATAATTTTTCTTAGGAGGCTGCGCCGAAACAACTGGCTTCAAATCAGTTCCTATAATTTTTTTGCTGGCTTGTTTAACACTGCGCTTTCTCGATTTTTTGAGTTCATTAAACACCCCGGCATCGATGGGAACCCCTGCTTCTGTAGGAACTTCAGTGGCCGGCATAACATAATCAACAAAATAATTTTCTCTGTCCAGCCAAGGATAGAGTATTTCTTCCTGACGAATAAAATTATTTCTATTGATAGATTCCGCCACTGTGGGATTTAGCAGCCCCTGATCTATCAGGTCTGCTAGTGAAGTTTTACTAGGATCCATGGGCGGAATTTCTGATTTATACACTGCCATGTGAATCCAGGTATCATTAAACTTTTTTAACAGATATGCATCTTTGCAATCAAAACCATTGACAGCCAGCATATAAATTAGATTGGTGGGAGTGTAATGAAAATAACACCCGCTGTGTGTGGTGCTGTAGTATCGGTTGTATTCCACCCCGCTGTGCTGCGGCACAGTAATCACCAGCATGCCATTGACATTCATCTGCTCGTTCCAGACACGCAGAGTTTCCAATGGATTGGTACTGTACTGCAAACTATCGTGTGCCCACATCAGATCAATTTCCACTGGAAAAAGTTGTGGTTCTGAAAAGTCTCGATTTATCTTGGTGATATTGGGCATTTCAGGCACTAGAGCAAGTTTTCTGGTGTCAACGTCAACCGCAAAACAGTTGTAGTTGTGTGGCACTGGTGGGTCATCTCGAGTGGTAAGTGTTGCCCACCAGGCAATGTCTTGTCCGGTACCGCAGCCCATGTCTGCAACATTTCGCAGACTATCTAGGAAACTGTCGTACTCGTAGAGTTGATTTAAAATATGTTGACTGTGTCTCTGATTATCCAATTGTTGAATCCTCCATGCCTGCTGTTCTTAGTCGGGTTATATGGCCTAACATGAAATTTTTACTTTCCAAACCCTTCATTACTCCCAACCACTTGTTGCGAAGCAATGCTACTTCATTGATGATGGTCTCAAAGTCAATGACTTCATCTTCACCGTCTACATATTTCTCGGCATCTCTGCTGGTCAATGCACGATTATAGCCTTCCAAATATTTTTGAAAATGCTTGCGTCGTATCTTACGTAGTTGGATGTTGAGATAATTTAGCACCGCTTCAATTTCCTGTAGTTGATTAAAGCGGTGCTCGGTCAGACCTGGCAAATGAGCTAAACTTTTTTCAATGTTGCCGTAGATTACGACTTCCCGTTTGGCTGCATCCAGTTCCTGTTCGTAGTACTGAATAAAATCAGGAATAGCAGCCAGACTGGCCACAACACGGCTATACCACATTAATAATTTTCGTCCTCTTCATCGCCGTCGTCGATAAATTCTTCGTCGCCCATGTATTCATTTACTGCTCGCTCTAACCAACTATCGATGCCAGCCAAGGCACGAAGATCGTGCTCTGTAACGTCATGATCAGCAATGACACTAATCACGTGATCTGCGGCGGCCTGTCGATCTTTACTGGCAATATATTGCTTACAGGTACTCCACATTTCTCCTAAAACATCAACTTCTATGGTCATTCTGCAATCTCCTCTTCAGTTTCATTGCTGTCATTACTTAGTTTAACCTTGTTAGAGGATATTTCTTTCATAACTGTGTCCAAACATCCTGCTTCGTTGGATTCCCACGCCTTACGAAATTGTTTGATTTCCTGGCCATCAGAGGTTTTGTATGCTAGACGATTGCCTTCTTTGACTAGTAGCCCTTTGGCTTCAATCATATCAGTGAGCCCACTGTAGGGATTCATGCCCGTGCTATAAGGAATTTTAATTTGAACACTTTCAAATGGTTTGGCATACCTAGTCTTCATAATCTTGCATGCACTTCGAATACCTTTGACATCTGATGTTTTGTTGCCGTCGTCGTCTTCTTTCAACTTCAACTTACGCATAGCAACAACAATAGAGCTGGCGTAAATAAACCCTTGCCCGCCTGAGATTTTGTCATCTGGATCAAACATATCCTGACTGGCATAGGTATGATTAGTTGCAACTAACCCCACATTGTAACTACCAAACATGTTGACACAATTACGAACCAGCGCAGTCAGTGCCTTGGGCTTGCGACCCATGTCGCCCTTCATATCACCGGACTCAAATTGATTGACATCTGTGGGAGTCAGCATCATACCTAAACTGTCAATTACGAACAGAACCTTGGGGCGATCTTCCGCCGGCAGCAATTTATATTCCTTCATAAACTCACTGATGGTCTTGGCTACATCGTCGATCATGGCTACGTTGAGTTTCAGCAGCTGATCTTCGCTGGTTTTCACGCCCAAGGCATGTAACCAGGATTCATCCAATGCGTTTTCAGTGTCAATAAGAATGACATAAATTCCTTGGGACTGAGCATTGCGAATCAGATTGCCCGAACAAATAAAACTTTTACCAGCACCACTTTCACCGGCAAACACTGTGACTTTGCCCAGGGGCACGCCCTTGTGAAAGTCACCGCTGATGAGATAATTTAGAGTATAATTACCAGTACTGATCCAATCAGTGGGGTCGTTAAACCCAATTCCCAAACCGTCAATACTTTTGGTAATTGACTTTCTAAACTTACTAATATCAAAAGGCTTCGCCATAGTAATCCTCGATTAAAGAAATGGGGGGCTTTTCGCCCCCCTAGATGCATTATTAAGATGCCTTCTGGCGATTACGAATCATTGCCAGAATGTCTTCTGCACGTTGACCGCCATTGTTGGGGGTGGTCACTGGCGATGTGACGGCTGCTGTTTGAGCTACAGATTTGGAAGGCTCGAACGGCACATCTTCATCCGAACTCAATGCAGGTTCGCTGGGCAAAGCCGCTGGTGTTGCTGCTGCAGTATTACTAGCCGCCGATACTCCTCGTGGCTTGTAGTATGCACCCCAACGTTCAGTGTCGTATGCTTGTCCATCTACGCTGGCCTCGAACATTTCCTTGATGACCTTGAGCTCAACATCTGATGGCTTCTTGGGCAGGAAATCTGCTAGATTGTACAGGCCATACTGCTCAATGGCCGCTGCTTCGTCAGCAGTCAGTGCTGATTCCTTGCGAGCCCACTTGCTGGTGTTGTAATCGGCATAACCGCCCTTGCTGGTCTTGGTGATGACAAAGTCAAGACCGCCCTGATAATCAGTGGGCAGATTTTCTAGTTCTGGGTCTAACAACGCTGCCTTGACCAGATTAAAAATCTGAGGGCTGATGATAAAGCGACGAATTGGATTCGCCGGTGTTTCGTCGTCCTTCATGGGATTCTCGCGCACAAAGCCTTGGAACAGATATGACTTCTTCTTCCAATACTTGCGACCCATGTCTTCTAGACTGGGATCTTTAAACCAAGTACGTACTTCCGCTAGAATTGGGCAGGCTTCGCCCCACATTTCCACGCAAGGGACCTGAACAGTTACCGGTTTGGAATCAGCTTGTCCTTTAACGCCAGCAAATGGCAAGTTAATCATTGCGCGTTCTACCCAGAAAAAAGTGTTCTTGGGATCTGCATCCGGAAGGAAACGCACTCTTGCGTTGGTGCCTTCTGCAATGTTCCAGTGTGCGTAAATGGCATTGTCGCCAGTTGATACGCCGCCCGATTGACGGTTTTCTTGTGCTTGTAGCTTTGCTCGAATTTCTGCTAGTGATGTGGCCATAATGTTTCTCCTTGATTGTTAAGATGGTCTTTAATGTGCCTAAACGTAATATGCACTCTAACATAATACGCTATTATTATTTATGTAGTCAAACAAAAAGGCACCAAAAAGTGCCTTTTTGACAAAACTGCTGCTGGGATTACTTCAAGCCTGCCAGTCGTCTCAGTTCTGCAACATCGGCGTCTGAGTCGTTGGCTTCTGCGCTTTCCTTTAACGGTGCCGTAGCAGCCACAGGCGATTTGATCTTGTCCATCATTCTACGCATCATACCAGGGCGTTCCTGGGACAAGTCTGTGAAGTGTGCTATTTCTAGATCGCCGTTGTCCAAGTCGACTATCAGGCTATTTCTGTGTCCCGCTGAAACATCAGACACTGTGCCCATCTCACCCACGCTCTTGACATACACTCGCTGGCCTATCAGGGATTCCAAACTTTCCAGGCCCTCTGTCACACCTGTTTTATGTGACCCGTCTTTAAGGCTCATTTTCATTTTGCCACGGGGTGTCATAAAAGTCTCGGGTGGCGGAAATCTATTGGCCTTCAAATGGTCCAATACAGCCATGATTTGGTCGCGTTTTAAATTTGTATGAAAACGTAACTCGCCGGGCGTGTGTGTGACTTTCCAGGGGACGTCGTTTACTGTGCCCTTGTGTATGATCATTTCTCCGAACGGCGCATAATCTGGGCTTAGGGCGTCATCGGAGTGGGGATATATAGCACTTTGTACTCTAATGCCTTTGTACTCGGTTGGCCGTAGTTCTTCTTCAGGAATTTCACGTGCTTGACTTTTTTGCACAATGTTGCCCATCATGGTGTCAAACTTTGTATCACCAGTGGCCTCCGCCACACCTTGCTCATTAAGATCACCCATACTGATTCCACCTTCTTCTTCAGATTCCTCGGGCAAGCGGCCAACTAAATCTTCAATCTCTACAGCAATTTGCTCAAGATTGTCAATCAATCCTGGCTCAAGCCCATGCTCGTGGCCGTCTGCTAAGAGATCTACATTTTGAATAATTTCTTGCAATAACTCGTGAATATGCTGACTAGCATTTCTAAATTCATTTGCCAATAGTGCTTGTTGCTGACCGTCAATTATATCTAAAAGTTCAACAGCAGGACCAAACATACCTTGATCAATCGCTGCTGCTGCCTGATCAATGTGCAAATAAAGTTGTTGAGCCTTGGCATCAATTCCTGTGCTTTCACGGAGATTATGTCTGCCATCTCTGCCTTCAGATATTGAATCCAAATTTCTGGCATAATCAGCCAGCATATTTTCAGCCACAGTGCCAAGTCTGGCCAGACCCTGTTGACGTTTGTTTATGATATTTTTAGCCATGTCTCGATATTCTCCTGTACGTGCGTGTGGCATTAGATCCTGCACTTGTTTTTGGGCTTGTTTCTGATAACTTGCTTTGGTCTTGTCACTGATTTCATTAACGCCTTCATACTGTTCCTGTCTGTCATACAACTGATTCAGGATGTATTCATAGGTGTCTTTGTCCAGAATGGATAAAATTTCTGCACCAGTGTCAGTGCGTCGAACACTGTCAATGATGATTTCTGGGTATGATGCTGGTTCCAGACGAGTGGCAGGATAATAGTCACCTTCGGTGTGATAGCCCACTTCCAGATCTATATCACCAGTATCATCGGGATTTTCGATGGTAATGGTGGCAAAGTCTGTGGGTCTTCTGGCTTCTGCTACTTGTTCCGATTCTTCGCCCATTATTTTTCTAAGGAATGGTATCACATACTTGCCTATGAGATCTTCAGCCTTTTGATTTAGTTCATCAAAAGTTGATCCCTCACCCAGGGCCCGTTCCAGTGCAGGTATCACATACTTGCCAATGGCATCTTCGGCACGTTGGTTTAGGCGGTCAAAGGCACTGTCCTGTCCCAGAATCTTTTCCAGTGCAGGCAGCACGTAACGATGGAAGATGCTTTGGTCATGGTCTTCGGTCACACTTTGGCGTGGTTGTCTTTGCTTGCGAATAACAGCAATGGCCTGCCGGATGGTCTTTTGCGACAATTTGCCCTCACCTGCCATTAGACGTATATCCTGCATGGTGATACCATCTGCAGTTGGGATCTTGATCTCGGAGCCTTCCATCACGCCTTTTTTTACTACCTTTGCTACACCAACCATCTGATCCTTGGGTTCAATCACCGGCTGTTGGTCATAGTATTTTTTACTTTGTCGAGCCATTTGGTCACGCAGACTGCCCCGGCGAGGTTTCTTAGCACCGTATGAGAAAGGGCCTGCTTCCGCCACACCTTGCTCTTTATTTTGCTTAATCCATGATTTTAATTGTTTACCAGGACCATCAAGACCTCGATGCAGTCTTACTCGTTTGTCTGTGGGTTCTTTATCGCGAAACCCAATAAGTTTGTGCGTAGGGATAGATGAATCTCCATATTCTTTTTTTAGACTATCATATGCTGAACGCCCAAATCGTCGAATAATTTCGTCATCTTCCATTCCCGAGTTCCAAGCATGCATAACATTGTTATGATAGCCTTCCGCCACACCTTCTGACATATCATGATCAATTCTGTCAAAAGTATCATCATGGTCAAATGAACCCCAAGATTCATATGCATCAACTACATATTGGGGATGTGTATTATGTTTTTTAGCAACTAGTTTAACTGCTTTGATATAATCAACTCCGTTATTTAACATACTATCAAGTTCTAAAGCGATTGTAGTATCATAATTCATATCAGGCTTATCACCTGTGCCTTCCGCCACACCTTTCTTTTCAATTTTACCTAATAATTTTTTACCAGGTTCAGCAGCATTATCTTTTGCCATTTTTTCTTTTTGCTTTTCTACTGCTGCCTTATATTCTGGGCTATTGATATCGCGATATGGAGTCTTTTGTTTTTCTTTAGAAGTAGAGCCTTCTGTCACACCTTGCGATTCTTCAAGTTCCCACACCACATTGCCGTTTTCATCTTGTATTTCCATTTTGAGGTTAGGAAACATTTCGTGTTGGTCAGCATAATCCTCTGCCCAATACACAGCATCATCTTCT
>Ga0214921_10002585_pt1 | contig 29203 bp, 49 predicted proteins | sample LL1505_MetaG_FD_177992 | JGI IMG/M metagenome (GOLD analysis project Ga0214921, IMG submission 177992) | Freshwater microbial communities from Lake Lanier, Atlanta, Georgia, United States - LL-1505 | ecosystem: Environmental > Aquatic > Freshwater > Lake | place: USA: Georgia | collected...
TGTATCACTACACAAACAAAGATTGCACTAGCGACCCCAACGGGATTCGAACCCGTGTAATTGCCGTGAAAGGGCAGTATCCTGACCACTAGATGATGGGGCCATGATTCGAACTTAACAAACTTTGTCGGTGATACTCGATTCGAACGAGTGATCCCCTGCTCCCAAAGCAGGTGCGATACCAGGCTTCGCTAATCACCGGCGGAAATGGAAGGATTCGAACCTTCGGTACCCGTTAAAATACACAGCATTTCCAATGCTGCTCCTTAAACCACTCGGACACATTTCCTTAACTATATTAAATAGCTAGAGCGGGGTACCGGTAACGATCCGGTCTTTCTGGGTTGGAAACCCAGTGCACATCCACCTATACCAACCCCGCGTAAATTATTCATTTTCTTTTTGTGCTTTTTTCTTAGCGTGAGCCTTTTTTAAGGCTTCAGAAATTTTCTTTTTAGTTTCTTCAGATGTTGTTGAATTCCTAATCTTAAGAAACGTTTTTCTTTTACTTTCTCTCAACGTTGGATCTTGTTCATATCTAGCTTTCATAGCAGCAGATATTTTAGCTTTGTGTTCAGAAGATTTTAGCTTTCCCTTTTGGGCTTTTCCTCCTTTGCTACACATTTTTTTAAATGCTTCTTCTTCAAGAAGATTACGATCTATTATCCAAGCATCAGGATTCTTTCTACCCTGCATTTTTTCTCTAAGAAGTTTTTTTGTTTCTTCAGAATGGCGTTTTCCTTTCATTTTTGGAAGGTCTGATGAATTGATCCATTCAAATCCACCCTTTCCGCCTTGAATTAAGTTATAAACATCTTCTCTTAAAAGAAAATCTTGATTTACAACTTCTTTCTCTCTTTGAAACATTTCTTCAGAAGATGAAAACCATTCAAGGATAGTTTTCTTGAAATTTTCAATGCCATACTCTTCTATTGCTTTTTTAAGCAAAGCACCAGAACCCATATACCCATCATTTAGATTTTTTGTCTTATGAACACCAACGTATATTTTACCGTCGAGCAAATTTCTTATCTCATACATGTAATAATGCATAAAAATAAGTATGTCGTTACTTAAGCTTATGCTTTACTAACTGAACTAAACAATAAATTATATTTTCAAAGAACTAAGGTAAGTATTATACTACTAATCTGTAATTTGTATTAATTTTAGCACCCCCGGATGGATTCGAACCACCGACCTTGAAGGTAGAAACTTCTTGCTCTTTCCAGCTGAGCTACGAGGGCATGTATCAAACTTGTTTTGTTGTCAAAGATTCCTATTAGTTTTCAAATAAAAAAGTTTGTGCCCACCGTGGGATTCGAACCCACCCTGTATCGATTTTAAGTCGACTTCCTCTGCCGCTGGGATACGTGGGCGAAGTTGCCGGAGATATCAGCCTCTCCGGCGGGGCTACGGACTCACTTTACTGGATTGCCGCGGCCACGGAGTTGAATCTCACGAACCTGGGCAAAGTACGATGAAAAACCTTCTGGGCGCCGAGCATTGATGTTTGATGCGCAGCTCTGTGCCTGTTCACGGGTGTAAAAAACCTCTGAGCTATCAATTGTATTCCAAATGCCCCGAACGCGACCTGAATATGTACGGCGATTTAGGAATCGGCGGCTATTCTCATCACGAACGATGTATGCGGTATAAAGCTTGCCCTGTGTACGATTGCTGTTTGACATAATGTTATATTATCCTCTTTGGTTTATAGTTTACAAATCAATTTTACTTTTAATTCTTCTTCAAACGTGGTTGTACATGCGCCTGACAAAGGCTACACCCACATGATCGTGAACCAGCGTATGGCTTAAGATTTTCTACTTTTCCGAAATTGTAGACGGGACCATGATGATCTTCGCCGTTGATTCGACGGTGCCCTGTCCACGACCTGAATACCATCTCTGTTACTTCAATCCACTCTTCTCCATGCATGACTTGAAGAACTTTCTCTCCGATTGAATCGTCAAAGTCACGTGGCGGAGACAAAACGCTAAGATCATCTGCGATGTTTTTATCAAATTCTAATTCCATGTTGTTCATTCCAGCGGTTTCAAGTTGTTCGGATCTGCAATCAAGAATTTCGTTCCATTAAAGAACACCGTCATGTATGGCCGCTTAATGATTTTACCCTTGGATCCCAAGCACTCAACGTGAGTGTGACCAAGGTATACCATCGCTTGCCCGGGCACGGCATTCACTTCGCCACCCCATCCACCTTCACCACCGTACATGACAGGATGAGGGAACATACGGTCATTAGACTGACGAGCAAACATGCTGTTCAATGCCAAACACATTTGCCCGACGTACGCTTGACTCCAGGCTTCTCGTAACGCTTCGTCACGAACTTCAGGCTCTGCAGTATAATGAGGCAACCTTGGATGGGAATGCCTCTCAGGAACTTGACCTGCGTTCCAAGTCACTTTTTTCTTGAGTGCCATGGTGGATGGTTATAATCTAACACATCCAAAAGCAACTTTACACCGCGGAGGGCGGAGATTTTTTCTTTAATTTTCTCATGGCAATGTAAACATCCATGATCTTCGTCCTGGCTTCAGGAGCAGCTTGGCCCCACTGCCACAACACAGATCCCTCCAACGTCTTCAATTTGCTCTCTAATTCGCTAGCGATTGATTCCAACTTTGCCTCGACCAACGGAGAATCGTCTGGAATCTCTATGTTCAATTCTGCTGCGATTCTTAGAATCTCATCAATCGATCCTTCATCCGCCGCACGATTGGCAGCCAGATACATCTCAGTCTTCTCAGGATCATTCTTCGTACGATCTGGATGGGTCATCAAGGCTATCGTTTTCCAGATTTTCTTGATGTCATCGGGAAGTTCTTCGCTGTTCTTTCCATCAACCATCGACTCGGGTGCAGGTTCTGTCGGCGAATCTCCCCCAACAACTTCAACGTTCGCTGATTGCTCCGGAACGGGATCTGCAACTTGTGGTTCGGGCATGGGAGATCCATCCGTCAACTCTGCAAGTTCTTTCATGAACTCAACCTCGAGCTCCTTGAACGTCTCATCGCGATCCTCAACCTCTAACCTAAGATGTTCAACCTTGTGGGTCAAGCTCCTCAGTCTCTTCTTCTTTCGACTGCGACTGCTCATGCTAATATCTAGGCAACACAATTCTCGCGCGAATTATTGTCATTCATTATTCGCAAGTTTCTTGCGAGAGAGCTCGTAGATGCCCCTCCCACACAACACCGGTATTCCCCCGGGCAGACAACACGACAACTGACCCATCATGCTCAGGAGCTTCCAACACCAAAACAACATCAAAACAAGAAATGTAATCAATCTGACAAAAATTGGATCCACCCTCAAGCTCAGGCTTCAAATTAATCGAATTCCATATCGGAACACCCTTCTTGCCAATCCCAGATCGCACACGATCCACGTCTAGAACTGCTAGGCACCCTAAAGTAATGCTTGATGGCTTCACGTTGGCCTACAATTAATCTTCATTAATCATTCAGTGGTAATCATAACAAAGTTCTGTGAATCATTCAACGAGCCACCAACACGTCATATGCTTCTGTAATGATATTCTCCGGCGGCTCATGTAAAAATATCGACCGAACCAATAAATCAATTGCAGCTGCCCGGGCCTCGGTACCTGCTGCGCGAAGCGCAGCAGCCTCGCCCCGTATAACGGCGTCAACCAAATCAACGGTCACTCGAGTACCATCATCCAACTCGGCCCCCCTAGCGACCCACTGCCACAATAAAGCTCGCGAGATCTCGGCAGTCGCCGCGTCCTCCATCTTTCCATCCATTCCAACACACCCGTTCCCGCCCAACCATGCATCCATATACACTAACGTCGTGCGAACAGCGTCTCTCACTCCATTCATCGTTCTCGTCCCACCCACCGGAGTCAACGCTGCCCCCAAATCCAATCTCTCTCCAGCAGGTAGGTTCCACTTCTGCTCATGCCGACCCTTCAGCTCCACATCAAATGTTGACATCGCAACGGTCACGAGGTCAGGATGCGCAACCCAGGTTCCATCGTGGCCCGCCGCAACCTCACGAGCCTTATCACGGCGAACGGCATCAATCGCTCTCGCAGCAGCAACGGGATCCTTTCGACTAGGAACTTGCGCTGCCATGCCACCAATCGCATGGGCTCCTCGACGATGAGCGACTCTCACCACCCACCTCGCATATTCAGCCAATCCAATCGAATCCATCGTGATCTGCGATCGATCAGGCAACACATAATCAGCAGCTCCACGCATGGCCTTAATCAATGACAATACATAGTCCCACCTCCCCACGTTCAATCCTGTCAGCCTCGTTCGCAACGACCACACGATGTTCTCGGCTCGTATCAATCCAGGAACTGTCTCAATCAACACAGTCACACGAATAGAATTCTCTGGAAGTTTAAGGGTAACCTCGATCCAATCCAGAACTCGGGCCCAAAACCGAGCCTCGTGCTCTGTCTCCATCTTCGGCAAATACAGATATGGCGCCGAGCCTCGCTTCAACATCTCAGCGGCATTCCACCACATGAACAACCCAACATCGACCAAACACCCAGGCGCCTCGAGTTCATCCACAACCCAATGCCTTTCGTAAAGGTGCAATCCTCGAGGCCGATAGTGCAACACGGCCGTCTTCGGATTCATCGTGTGAACAACGCCACAGCTCTCGACGCGCAGGCTTCGTCTCACGATTCCTGTCAACGTGGATTGCGTCCGAAGGACGTTCTCCCAAGTCGGCGTCATCGAATCTTCACCGTCAACCATGTAACCCGAAGCGCCACTATTCAATGCGTTAATCGCCATCTTCGGATCAACTGCAGGCCCCGTGATCTCCACTCGGCGATCAATCAGGTCAGTCGGTACAGCGGCCACACGCCACAACGGATCCAACATTGCGGCCGGACTCGGCATTTCAACGTATGCCTGGATTCCTCGGGGGTCACGCCTCATCGCAACGCGCTCTCTCAATAACCTGTCAATCTCGCCACGAAATTCTCTTACTAATGAGTCGACAAATCCTGTCGACCACGGATCAATGATGCTCGTATGGGGAATCATGCAACGATTATACCTCTCGCTCAGTCCTTGTATCACGATTCATTCATGATCAGGATGCTCTAAATTAATTCTGGAAATCTTGGCCTTTGGTCATTCAAAACTAATTCCATGAGACGAATCCGGAGACGCCTCAGGCTCAACGACGCCTTTCTTATATGGGCAGTGACGACACCTCGCGTTGCAACAGTATCCGCGCTTCATGAGATATTCACCGGTGAGAATGATCTTCCCCGTGTCTGTGTCGATGTAGTAATCTTCGCTTCTCATAATCATGAAGATACGTATGTCTCCCGTTCGAAGAGAAGGACTTTTTCGGTGGGAAAATTTTCCCGAGAATTTCTCGAGCACAACGGCTGATTTCAAAAAACAAAGCCCCCAAGAAATTGCGGTGGATGGCGAGTCAGGAGAATGTACTGTTTGATCTCAGAAAAGCTCCCGAGATTTGTGAACGACCTTAGCTCACCCCCTCCCCCCGGAGGCTCCACACGTGCCTGAAACCGGCCCCGGCCGGCCCCTGTTTTTAGGGGCCCGAAAGGGGGCCTTTGAAGGGGCTATATAGGCCCCGTTTTATGGGGGGCCCGTGCTAGGCCTTGTTGCGATCTTTTCGGGCCCCACGGGATGGCCGGGCTATCTCAGTGCCTTTGGACATGTTGATGACGCCGTGTTCGTGGTCAGAGATTGTGTATATGACGCGTTCGACGCCTGATGATCTGAGGCGACGTTGGCAAGAGGGACACGGGCGAGCCATGCCGAGGGTGCCGTCGTGGCGGATGCGGGCGACCCAGACCGTGGAGCCGGGAGTTAGTTTGTGGCAGAGTCGAGCTTCAGCGTGGACCTGAGCGCATTTGTTTGGAGCCGGGCCGTTGAGCGAGTATACGACCGTGCCGTCGTTGCGAACGCCCACGGCGCCGAGTTTGAATGAGCGGCAGTCGTCCTTGCGGAGGGCAGTGCCTGCGGCGAGAGATAGCATGTCGTCATCTGATAGTCCTTTCATGGGGTGTTGTTCTGGTCCGACCAGCCTTTGGTTGCCCATTTGAAGGAAGGATAGGTTGCGAGGAGCGCTAGTGCGATGGGAGGTATTCCTAGTCCTGCGACGGTGCTGATGATGATGAAGACGACCGTGAGTGCGATCCAAGATGCGAGGATGAAGAGAGTGCTGAGGCAGCCTAGCGTAGATTTTGGGAAGATGGCATAGCAGCACATGAGGAAGATGAAGTATCCGAATGAGCCGAAGAGGAGAGTTGTTAGCGCTGTTGCTAGTAGGGGCATGGTGATATTCTCTAGCGAGACACGTCTTTAGAGAGGTAGTTGGTGAGGAGGAAAGAAGGGATGGATGCGATGTATAGTGCCGTGTGGAATGTTGAGGTTGATAGGGGTGCGAGGTCGTATAGCGAAGCTAAGAGCGTGATGGTTGTGGCGCCTAGTGCCAGTATGGCTGGGAATGTGAAGAGCCAGAAGAGGAAGTGGAAGAGTCGTGGGAAGAAGAAAGAAAGGGCTGCGCCTGCGAGGAAGGCTGGGGTGAGGCCGAAGTACCAAGAGATGGCGAGACCTGCTATGGTTGCTAGCATTGTGTTATTCTCCTGCGCCGGCCGAGAGGCGGTCGAGGCCTAGAGCTCGGATACCGCCCATGAGGTAGATGGTGGCGAGTGCGACCGGGATGGCGGTGTATGAGATGCAGGTCTTCCAAGCGTCAAAGGCGAACGACCATGAGTTTAGCATCCATCCGATGGCGAAGGCCCAAGTTCCGAAGAAGAGGGTGTAGACTGGAAAGACAATGGTGGCGAAGAGGAACTGTGTTAGGCGTGGGAAGAAGACAGCGAGGCCGAAGCAGGCGAGGAAGGTGGTGCCTGCGCCGAATAGAGAAGAGAAGCCCCAAGCGATTAGCCAACCGAACATGTTGATATTCTCCTGTGATGATGTGGCGTGGTAAGATTAATCTACCACATCGGATGGATAGATTGCACTGACCTAGTTATTTGTCATGCGCGGGTTGAGATCGATCGTGAGTTGGCGTACATTCCTGATGGGGATGGTCGTTGGGTATGTGGCGGCATTGGGTGTGCATCGTGCCGTGGCATTCAAGACCACCGAGGGGTGGTGGGTAGAAGAGGTTGTTCCCTACCTTACCCCTCGGTGGAGTCGGCCTTAGCTGCGTGTGAGGAAGAAGAGGCCGAGACCTAGGCCTGCGATTCCTGCGTATGTAGCGTTGGTGTCCGTATACTTTGCGATGTAGACCGCAGCAGCAGGTAGAGCCAGGCAAGCCACGAGGCGGAAAGTTCCTGAGAAGAGTTGGTTTCGTAGGTAGCGAAGCCAGACTGATTGTTGTTCTTTCGTCATGGGCGTTGGAGGATGTTGTTCGTTGTTCATGGCATATCCTGTTGTGAGTTGTGCGTTGTGTATCAGCCGCCGAAGGAGTAGCTACCTTTCTCGTAGAGGCCGGCTTTTTGCATGCCGAGGATGAAGGTCTTACCGTTGCAGCCGAAACGGTTCTTCTGAATCTCGAAGAGGCGTTCGCCGTACGTCTCAGAGTTCTTCTGTTCGTCGATGAAGAGGTGGCCGTGAGCATCGACGGCGTGCTTGATCGTTTGCTTGCCGGCGAAGTCTCCGCCCTTGGTGACCTGGCCGATGATGAGGGCTATGCCGTAGGTTTCCTTACACCAGTTGGTGATCATCTCGATGGCGCGGACCTGCGTCATGGAGTTGGTGTGACCGTCCTTGTATTTGCCGTCGTCCAGCGTTTGGAGCGAGTCGAGGATGAGGAAGACCTGCTTGCTTGGATGAGCCTTGCGAAGCGAGTCAGCGTGGGTGAGGATGTCTTCGACCATGTTGTCTTGTCCTGCGATGAAGCCGTGCTTCATATTGAGGCGCCGGGCAACCTTGCGGACCTGAAAGAGCGATTCCTCACCGGTGTTGAATAGACAGATGTTGCCTGAAGCCATGATGGATTCAGCGAGTTGGAGGCACATGGTGGTCTTGCCGGCGCCGGGGGTGCCGGTGAGCATCATGGCCGTGGAGGGTGTCATACCTTCGCCGGATGAGATCGCCTCGTCGAACCATGAGAGGCCGGTCTTGACGGTCTGTTCCAGTTGTGCGGGTACCTCGAGATCGAGGATGTTGGTGCCGCGCTTCCAGGCTTTCATACCGACCGAGAGATTCATATTCGACATGTTTCTTGCGTTTCCTAGGTTGGAGTTGCCGTTGACTTTATTAATCTATCATGTCGTGGAGCGACATTGCACTGGGTCCCACAGGTTTGAGCGTGATCTCCCCGGTGGGTTGGTGGGCCTTAGGCCGAGAGGGCCTTGCGGTACTGCTGAGCCGACTTGAGGCCGAGAACCGTGAGGCCGTACATTGCAGCGCCATCCTGGATGCCCACCTGTTTGATGAGTCCCTTGTAGAGGAGCGAGCTCTGGTGGGAGCCGGTAGGCTTGCGGCCCTTACTCACTGCCGGTGCGAAGTAGCAGCCGTTGGCCAATCGGCGGTGGTACCTACCTTCGAGCCTGTCCGCCTCCTTGAGGAGAAAGGCCTTGGTGCTCGGGCCGTGGACCGTGATGAGGTGGCAGATGGTGTGAGCCTTGGTGATCTTGATTGCCTTGTCCATGGTCTTACTATAACCTTTCCTCTACGAACTTTGCACTCAGGCAGTGACTTTAATGACGATGATGTCTCCGCGTTTCAGGGCCTTGGTGGCCTTCCTGAAGGCTCTGGCAACGGCTTTAGGATCGTGGGGTGGATCCATTACCTGGAATAGGTCCGAATGTTCCTGGGTCATTCTGGTGTCTCCTATCAGCGGCCAAAGAGGGAAGGGTTACCACCATTGAGCCAGGCATCGATGTCTTCCCGGGCCTGAGCCTCGAAGTTTGCCGGGTCGCACTGACGGCATTGCTGAAGAACTGGTGTGCCGTTGTGGTGAAGCTCCACGCCTGGGAGTTCGGAGTCACAGGAGTCGCACTTGCTGGTCTTGATCTTGTTCATGGTCTTATCCTATCAAATCAGAGTTGAACTTTGCACCGGTGTCACTCGTCGTCTTCATCTTCTTCTTCTTCGATGAACTCATTGCTGTGGGCCATGTCGGCCACGTCTGCCTCGCTCATGTAGGAGAGGCAGGCTTTGAGGACCGTCTGCACGTCGATGACACCTTCTTCGATCAGTTCGAGAAGTTGATTGGTTACTTTGCGTGTTGCCATGGTCTTACTATACCTTGTTCGTCCGTGACTTTGCACCGAGTTCAGGCTGCTCGGACGTAGCCTGAGGCGATGATGAGATAACCTTGGCTCATGCCGGTGCGGACTTCCGCCTGTTCCTCGAAGGAGAGTCCGTCGTACCTGAAGCCGATGAAGTACTCATAGGCCTTGAAGTTGTTTGCCATGGTCTTACTATACCCTTTCTTCAGCGAACTTTGCACCGAGTTCAGGCCTTGCGGCGGGGGCGCTTCAGGGGTGCACCATGGCCTTCGAAGAACATCACGGTGCTATAATTCTCGACGCTGTTCAGACCACGGTACCGCCAGATGCCACCTTCAGCGTCCTTGGCGTAGATGATCGGCTTCGCGACAAATTCCGAATCCATCTCGTACATGTCGCGGCCTCGGTCTGCGAGCCGGTAGTACCACTGCTTCATGTCCTTACGGTCCCGCTCGGGAAGACCGTCGTCCATCCAACGGCGGGCCTCACCGAGGTTGATGGGTACCAGCTGCTCGTCGTTGGGGCGGAAGCCGGGGTACGACCGATTCATTGCCTCGCGTCGCTCGGCCAAGCTCTTCTCCAGGGCGATGCCCATCCGGGTGAACTGCAGCTCGAGCTGCATCATCTTCTTCGCGAGGGCCTTTTCCTTGCTGGTGATCTTCATGGTTTAGTATACCCTTTCCCCACCGAACTTTGCACTCAGACGGTGGTGATGTTGTTGGAGACGAACGACTTTTCGTATGGGGTGAGGAGCCTGACGAGTTGGAAGATGGACTTGATGACCAGCGCATTCTTGATCGAACGGCTGTTGAGCTTCTCCCCGCTCGGGAGGGTGAAAGTGGTGACCTTACCGTCGGTTTCAAACTCGATGTTTTCCATGTCCCTAGTATACCCTTTCTTCAGCGAACTTTGCACCGGGTTCAGGCATTGACCCAAACCTGGAAGCGGTGGCCGATGTACCCGGCACCGGCGACCGAGAGGACGAGGTAGATGAACTGGGGAACCGTTTCAATAACCATGGTCTTACTATACCCTTTTCACCCGCGACTTTGCACTCATGAGTGCTGAATAAAGTAGATCACCAGGTTCAGGATCGTTAGGGTGACAGTGGCACCGGTACAGATGGGAATCATGGTTTCAATCACGAACTCATCTCCCGGGTGGGCATACCTCTTCCTCACCGGGGTATAGGAGAAGTTCATGGTCTAACTATACTCTTTCTCCGCCGAACTTTGCATTCAGACGAAAAGATTACATTCAGCCTCGTACCATTCTGAATCGTTGGATTCAATGATTCGTTCCATGTCGATGAGGGCGCCTAGAGGTTCAGTGATCTTCCCCACAGAGTTACCTATGGTTTGCATGGTGACAGACAGAAGATCGCTGGATTCTATTCGGTAGAAGACTTCAGGATGCCGAGGGTTGTACCAGGTTGATCCAGTTGGAAAGATGTCCATGATCCTAGTATACCATGTCTCCGTAGATCTTTGCACCTCCGCCACGCCGCGAGAATGCCCTCAGAATGACCAAAAAAACTCAAGCCGTGGTAACCACCACTGAATACCTGAAAGTCATCCTGAGGGCATTCTCGTCATGTCATGACCCTGAGATACCCGGTGTTGCGAGGATCGCCCTCCTCCACCTCGACGTCGTACATGTCCAACACGTCCCTTGCGATCCTCTTCATCACCCGAGAATGTCCAGTGATCACGTGCAGCTCCTGTCCCTCTTTCCAGTTTTCATTAATGAACTGATGCACAAGATTAGGTACCTCCTCATGAGGTGCCCCATGCAAGTCCAACTTCTTCATATCTCATTCTATTCTATGGCTCCGACTCCAGGGCTCGAACCTGGGCAATTTCGATTAACAGTCGAACACTCTACCTACTGAGTTAAGTCGGAATGTTTGATCATACTATACCGGGAAAGCTGGAGTGTATCAGAATTCGACTTCTTCAGTTTCGTCGCTGTCTTCTTCATCGTCGATGTCATCGTTGTGTTCGACGATATCATCCAAGAACTCGTTGTCAGTAGCCATGTCGAGAACCTCTGATTCTGACATGTAATTCAAACAAGCCTTGAGGACGATCTCCATGTCCAAGGTTCCATCTTCGATAAGTTCTAGAAGCTTTTTGGTTGTCTTTCGCGGTCGGGCCATGATCCCTAATATATTCTGCTCAAGCTGAATTATTCATCACTTCGGCCCACTTTCTTGATATTTGGGATCACCCACGGCCCAAAGCATATAGGACCTCAGGAACTTGGCCTTGAGCTCGTCGAAGACATCATCATTGATCTTCACCCCAAGCTTCTTGGCCAACTTCCTGCCGCGAGCCCAAGCTTCGAACTCTTCATCCACAATCGAGACTCGATGAACGAAGCTCTTCCTCACGACCGCGTCCAGAACATAATAACCTTTTCTGAAACGAAACTCCGTCGTCTGCGATCGATCATCGATCAACAAGTGACCACACTCGTGAAGAAGAGTATAGAGCTGGTTCTCTATCGATTGCCTGGAATTGATTCGAATCTCTCCGAGGTCAGGATCATAGACCCCATCGCTCTTCGTGGTAATCACAACCCTGATCCTCCGAAATGCGCACCATGCAACCACGGTCTCAATTCCGCTTATGGAATCAAGATCCGTGGTCAACTTCTTCGCTTCAGCTAACCTCTTCCCAGGTGACTTTCCCTCAACCCTCTTGTGATGTCGAGCCCAAGCCCGATTCGCCCACACCTGAGAATTGAATTCGGCCATGATACAACCTCACTTTGCCTTCGCTTTCTTCGTGGTCTTCCCTGCCGTCGTTGCCTGGACCTTCTCAACATCCTCCTTCGGAACACTGAGAGCCTCAAGAATCGATGTCACACACCACTTATGGATGCTCTTCGTCAACTCGAGCTTCTCGATTCCATGAGCCGTGAACTTCGACCAAGCGGCAACCCGAAGCTCAGCAGGGAGATGCTCCATAAAGTCACGGAGGTTCTGACCCTGAACATCATTCACCATGCTCACGTTCTTGGTGATGTAATCGGCCAACTTCTCAATGGCCACATTCAACTTCTCCTGGCCCAACCGCGCGATCTTGGCCTTCACCTTAGGATACTCCTCAAGGATCTCCTTACCCGAAACCTGTGCCTCGATCGTCTTCACATAATCATGGAAAGCAATCGTGGCCTCGGTTCCAACATATCCCAAACACAGAGGATAAAAGAGATTGTTGTCAGGCTGGTCCGCCACGCCGACAGAAACAAGAGCATGGCTCAACCTCTCCCACGATCGGCGGCTAGGACTAACAGCACCGGAATCACCACTCCGCGGCGGGTCCAACCACTTCTCATTCCCGGTGATGAAAGTAACCACGTTGTCATGAACAGCCTTGGACTCCTTGGCCCAAGTCACCCAATCCTGAACATCCGGGGTCAAGTCAATTGCCCAGAATCGATCAAGAAGAGCCGGGTCCATCTCGTTCACAGTATAGTTACCGCCAGTGTTAATGGCCGCAAAGACTCGCGTCTGAGGATGGAGTTTCCACCCATTGAGCTCACGATCCAGAACAACCTGGAATGCCGCCTGCATGACCTCTGGGGTGGCACGGTTAAGTTCGTCCAAGAACAGACACACCGGCTTATCACAGGCTCGCTTGTACCATTCCGGGGGATTGAACCGGGTCACCTCACCGTCGGTGGACGGAAGGCCAATCATGTCACCCTCGGACATCTGGGAAAGTCGGCGGTCAATCACCTCAAAGTTGGTGAGACCTTCGGCCGAGGCAATGAGCCCGGCAACATGACGGACCACTTGGCTCTTACCGATGCCGTGAGCACCGCGGAGAAGAACCGAGGTGGTCTTCGGAAGAAGTGGAGCTACCTTGAGAAAAGTTCTTACTTGCATCGTGGTCATATTGTTTTTCCTCTGACTTTCCTATCTTAACTTGCCGGGTCTCAACTTTGCACAGGGATCCTCACTTTTGTCCCGGATCCCATCCCAGGTTGCTCTGGGCCATCTTCAACCCCGTATAAGCCAACATGAGTTCTGACAGGACCTCAGGCTCTGGTGAATACAGCTTCACCATCTCATCCACCACTGCCATGGCTCCATTGAGCCGGTTATATGCGGAGATCTTCTGTTCCTTGGTCATACAATGTTTCCTTTGCTCAAATTAATCTGGAGGGTCTTATAGGCCTTCCGCCAATCTCGTTCCTGGGCAGACATGATAACCTTCCCATCCAGGAACAGCTGGGCCGTGTAAGGGGGTTTCTTCCCTCCGGCTCCACGGGTCTTACGGTACCCCTTCACCTCAACCTCACACCCAGGATGGATGTTCTCCATGAACTCTTTGATCTGCATCTGAGGCGACTTCGTGTTCATGATCTAACTATACTCTTTCGTCCACGAACTTTGCACTGAGTGGTGACCCCGGTAGGATTTGAACCTACGGCATCGGGTTTAGGAAACCCGCGTTCTATCCCCTGAACTACGAGGTCATTCAGGGGCAGATCTCAGCCTGCCCCTTGGTATCCATCAACCATCCGTGCCCGTGAGGGCCTGGGTTGCCTCGAGGACCTCAATATCGCTGGTGAAGCAATATACCTCTCGCTTGACTCCAGGGACCGTCACATAGCAGCGGATCCGCTGAGCCTTGGTGACAGAACCAGTCATACCGATGAACTTGGGATCACCACCGATGATCCGAACCTGGGTACCCTGAACAACTCGCTGGTTGAGTGCCCGTTCGGTGGCCTTGACACGGTTGAAGTGCTGGATGTGGAGTGCCAGGGCTGTGAGCTGTTCGGCACTGAAGTTCGTGGTTGCCTCGTTGAAGAGAAGCTGAGCCGTGTCGGTGAGGGTTGGAAGCTTGCCGGCCGCACTCGCAATCTTCTTCATGTGAGCCGGACCCTTGGGCTGTGCTGCGGCCTTGGCGGCCTTTCGTTCCTCACGATCCTTAGCGATCTGAGCACGGCGAGCCTCTCGCTCCGCCAACTTCAGGGCCTTGTCGGTATCTGACTTCTGGACCGTGACCGTTTGAACATCATCACCGGCCGGGGGAGGGCTGCTGTCCTTGGATGCCTTGCGAGCCTTAGCTTGGGCGAGCGCCTTGTCGATTGCCGAGAGCTTCGTGTTGAGATCCTGACCTTGAATGTTTTCCATGTTGATTCCTTTTCCTTTTCCGTGATTTGCGGCTTGTTAGTGCCGCGTTGTTGATCCTAATATAACTTATCTTGACCGAAGATTACACTGTCGAATGAACTTTTTTTTCGTTGTCGAAGTCATGTTACTTTGGTGAACTCAGACCCACGGGGAAACACAACCCAGACATCGTCGTGGAAGTACATGTCTGGAACACCCTTGTGGATCGATGCCGGGACCCACCCGAGGTCTGGAACGTTGACTTCACCTGTGAACCTGGGACCCCTACCTTCGGGTTCCGGAACGGCTGGGTGCTTGGCATCGAACTCATCCTGGGTCAGTGTCCTGTATTTGATCCTCTGGGTCATGGGTGGATTATATATCTTTCTCATCCGAAGATGATAACCAAAAGGGCAAAGCCCATGGCTCCAACCAGAATCACTCCCTGGTACTTCAACAGCAGATCAGCCATGGTCTTACTATACCTTTTCTCCGCCGAACTTTGCACTCAATCCACATCAAACCCGGCCTCAATCGGAGGTGAACAGGACCTCGGCCGGCAAAAAACCACCTTCACGGTTCCATGGTCCTCTGGGGACTCTACGTACCAGACCAACTCCCGGGCAGCCGTTCCATCACGACTCAGGTTCATGAACATCCCCTCTCCCAGGCTCAAGGACTCTGTCCCCATGGTCACCTTGGACCAATATGAGGTGCTGATCCCCCAACCTTCCAGGCTCGTGACCCTGACCTGAACAACGGTGTCTCTCCGTAGTGTGGTCACCCGGCCATATGGAGCCAATCCGACCTCGGACCGACCCTGGGATGAACACGTGAGCCCAAAGGCCAGGACAGCCAATAGGATACCCCGGTTCATACTTTCCGAAGTGAAGAGAGGTACTCGACGCTCTCGTCCCCGGTCCGGGGATTGATTACCCGAACCGCTGGAATGAAGCTCCAATCATCAAAGAACTCCCCTGTCCCGGGGACTCGCTGGATGAAGTCACTCCCCACCGCGATGTACTTGTCTCCAGTGGCCATTCGAACCACCAGGTCTCCTACGTTGATGTATGCCATGATCCAGTTATACCTTTTCTCCGCCGAACTTTGCACTCACTCGACAACAAATTCCTTCCGGAAGTAGACCACCGAGTCCGTCAGGAATCCCTGGGACCAGACCCACATCGCCTGCGAATCATCTGGGAAGTTCTTGGCGGCGAAGGTGACAGGATCACGGTTCCACCACGTGGTGTTGAAGATCCCCTCATGGGTCACAGGAGGCACAGGATTCAACAAGGATCCTCCCAAGGTCTCCCACCCGGCCACGAAGTCGGTGCTGGAATCCCAATCGGACCCGGTCACGATCCTCTCAGAACCGTACCCGAGGTCCAGGATCACGGCACCTGGATGGGTACCATTGGCGGCATTCTTGCCCAGGACGGCCACCACGTGGGTTCCGGCGGTCAGCTTCAGGGTCACATTCGTGGCCACGAACCAGTTCTTATTGGTTGCCACAACCTTCCCATCCAGGTAGGCATCACAAGCATCATCTCCGGCCACGTGAAGGACAGCCGGCACGGTACACTTCCCTGCAGAACAGAACTGACCCACCTTACAGGCATGGCCGCATGCCCCGCAGTTCAGGGCATCCACCTTCGTATCAGAACATGTGTCTCCGCACAGGGTCAGACCTGGGTCACAGGCCATCTGGGGAGGTTGGTCACCACCTCCGGTCGAAGAAGAAGATGACACGGAGGAGGAGTTGGAGACTGAGGAGGAGCTCGTGTCCTGTGAGCCACCTGTTCCTTGGGGATTGGCCTCACCTCCGCCTGCCCCACCGGTGCCGGTCAGCACGGCCTGAGGGTCCATGGGGTTACCTACGGAGGTCATCCCGGGAAGTGAGGGAGGAGGAACCTCGAGGTCCCCAGGGCCGTTCCCCTCGAACTTGGATCCAGTGGCACAACCACCGAGGAGGAAGGCCGTCACGGAGATGATCGATTTGCTCTTCATGGTCTTATACTAACCTTTCTCCGCCGAACTTTGCACTCAGTACAGCTTCCGACCGTGGGAGAGAAGTTCTGCCGCTCGAGCAAAGGCCCTAGAGAGAACCTCACACTCTGCCGCGTTTAGGTACAAAGTAGCGGTACCTCCTGATTCACTATCAGGACACCGGCCCTTGTGCTCGTCTCCCCGGATCGTCTGGACCAGATCGAGATGGAGTAAGTCATTGATGATGTCTAGTGGATCACGTTCCATGGTCTTATACTAACCTTTCTCCGCCGAACTTTGCACAGGGATCCACACTTCACCCAGGATGCCCTCAGAATCACCCGGAAAACAGAGGCCTTGGTAACCCTACTGGGTTTCCCAAAGGCCCTTCCAGGGTCACCTCGTGTCAGTCTCCAATGGAGTAGGACGACGTCTCGACATACACGGTCACCTTCTCACCCTCAAGGTATCCGTCCTGACCCTCATAGAAGGTCCCGGATGCCTTCCGGCCGAGGAACATGTCCAGGAACTTCCGGATGATCACCCGACCCTCCTCCTGGACGGCCTCACGGTGCTTGTCCAGGGGTGCCAACCGGATGGTCAAGTAAAACCCACCTCGGTCCTGCCAGGCCTCCTGGACCAACCAGGACCCACAATCCTCCAGGATGACACCGTCTCGCTGGGGACTCGACTCGAAGATCTCGGCCACCTTGGTCATGACCTTCCGGTTGTAGGTATTGATGAGCTCACGAGGGGTGAAACTGTACTTGATCGGCATAGGTAGATCCTATCACTTCACGGTTGAACTTTGCACCACGTGAAAGGCCGAGATCTCGGCCAAGATCCGCCACGGGATGGTGAACCGAATGCCGGAGAAGGAGTAGCCGCTCGAGCTCTCACCGAAGCACTCAATGCCGTCCGGGGTCACCTCCACATCCACCTCAGAGTTCGGAGCGGTGACGGTGATCTGATGGGGGCAGTGAGCGAAGACGGTCAACTCCCAACGTGCGTGGCGGAAAGTTCGGGTACCGGTATCGCTGGTGATCCACTCGTTTTCCATGGTTCTATCCTATCAAATCGTTGGTGAACTTTGCACTCACTCGCCGAGGAAGTGGAGGATCCGCTCCTCGATGTTCTCCAGCTCCGCGATGTACACGGCCCGGTGAGGATCACCCCCGGAAGCCTTTTGCTCGGCCAGGAACTGGACCGCATCGAGGATGTAGTTGAGTTCCACTTCGTCGAAGGAGAGCTTGTTTTCCATGGTTCTAGTATACCTCTTTCACCCGTGACTTTGCACTGGGCTCACCACTTTCGCACCCTCGATCCGAGCCGACCACACGTGGCCGTTGGATCCCTGGACGAGGAGCTTGTGGATCGGATCCCCGTGGTACACCTTGAGGACGACGAACCGTCCGGTGCCGAGACCATTGACCGCCCCGAGGGTGACCGTGTCACCAATCTTGATGTCGTTCTTCATGGTCCTAGTATAACCTTTCCTCTATGAACTTTGCACCGCCGCTCGAACTTTTTTCCGCCCCCAGGGTGCCCTCAGAATGACCCTGGAAAGGGTGGCCTTAGTTACCATAGGCCAGGACCCAAAGGCCCTTCCTGTGGGCACCTGGGCTCAGTAATCCGCGCCGAACGCAGCGAGGAGCTGGGCGAGATCCCGGGCATCCTCAATGCTCATGGTGAGCGAGTAGGACTTTCCGAAGGTGAGCTCGACCGTGTAGGGGATGGGACCCTCATCGACCGTGACGATGACTTTATTGTTCGTGTCCGGGTTGGTGATGACCTTTTCCATGGTCCTAGTATAACACTTCGTGGCCGAACTTTGCACCGAAAAACAAAAAAACTTTTTTGCCCAAATGTGTGCAAAGTTCACTGCAGAAAAGTTATAATGGTTCTAGGTTAAGGAATGGCACTAAGGAAAAACTAATTAAAAAAAGTTTTAAACCGAGTGCAAAGTTCGCAATAGAAAAGGTATTATAAACCATGAGCCACCAATACGACAAACTCAGCGCCGCAGCCCGTACCGCCATCGACGCCATCGTGGCCAAACACCCCAACCGGTGCGGCCGGGACCTACTCAAAGTTGCAGCAAAAGCAGCCAATGCCATCCAGAATGACCTCCATTCCGACGAGTCAAGCATGTATATCTTCCTCAAGCACCGTCCGGATTGCGGAATGGACTGCGATGAGGGTTGTCCAGTAACCGGTCAGCCCTGCAACAACTAACCCCTAGTCCACCCCTGGTGGCGATTACCTATCAAAGCCAGGGGTCCAAAAAAGTTTCTCAACCAAGTGCAAAGTTCGTAGCAGAAAAGGTATTATAAACCATGGCAAAGGCATACACCCGCAGCTCGGCTGGCAAGTACGAAACCGCCCTCATGGAGTTCATCCCACAGGACTCGAAGGAATGGACCTCCCTCCACGTCGAAATGCTCGCCACGGCAACTACAATCGACAACCTCACGGCGGACATCATCCGCGACTCCAAAGCTATGAGCACTCGGTTCGAAGCTTACGCAATCGACCTCGAACTACGCGGCGAAGGTTGGTCCCCAATGAGTTACTCCACCCTCCGAGACATTGACCTCAACACCGCCCAACTCGCGGTCCACAGGTCAACCCTCCACACAATGCTTCGAATGATCGACGCCCACAAAGCTTTCGCCGCCACCCTCGCGGCATGAGCCAATCCCCAGGGGAGATTACTTATCAAACCTGGGGGTCCAAGTGCAACTAGTTGCACAACCTAGTGCAAAGTCACCAATGAAAAGGGTAATATAAACCATGGCTAACGAATTCGCGGTTACGTACAACCCAGTCGCCCAAAAGTTCCAACACCAAACCAACAAGCTTGATCTGCGCACCTACGGGGTACAGGATGCTACCCCGGATCAGCTGGCCGAACTTAACGCGGAATTCCAAACGGCACTTACCACGGCACGGCCTAAAAAACGGGCAGCCCAAATCAAAGTGTGTAAACAACTACACAAACACAGCGGTAAGTTCGGCAGTGTACATGTATTCGCGGAATCCTTCGCGGATGGGGTAATCAGCCCCGGCCAGCTCCTGGCAAATGTTTTGGATATTGCATACGATGGGGATGATCTGATCGATCTGGACGGCTGATCCAACCACCCCCGGTGGCGATTACCTATCAAAGCCGTGGGTCCAAAAAGTTTCCCAACACAGTGCAAAGTTCATAACCGATTTGGTATAATGGTTCTAGGTTAAGGAATGGCGGTTCGGAATAAGCCGGCCGCACGGTGCAAAATCGCTAAGGAACAAGGTAATATAAGCATATGGTAACCGTCGAAGTTGATCTCGGATACGATTCTTTCCCCCGTGACCTGGTCGATGGTGAGGACGCAACCTCCATCTGCCCACCCATCAATGGAATCAAACCCGACAAGCTAATCATCATCCAAGCCGTGGGACCTGGCGGTGGAAACCCCTTCTGCCACGCCTCCTTCAACGACGAGAAAATGGCCCGTAGGTGGTTCGCAATTGTCACCGATGATCCGGACCCGGGTTGGTTCGACGATAACACGGTGGCCTGACCCCCCACCCCTGGCGGAGATTACCTATCAAAGCCAGGGGTCCAAGTGCAACTAGTTGCACAACATGGTGCAATGTCAGAATTAAAAGTGGTAAGATAAGATCATGGACAACGACGAGACCATCGAAACCATCAGCAACGAGATCATCGACAATGGTGAAGTTGACGAGGTCACCCGTGCAGCCCAGCTCGAAGCAGCCAAGGCAGCCAACAAGCCAATGATCGACCACCTGCCAGACGCCGTGGAGAAAGATGAGATGGGTCTCCTCACACTCCTCGCAGCACCAGGAGAAAAGCTAATCATCGAACGAGTTGCTTCTGTCCTCTCGCACAAACCCTGGCTCGACACCAAGACCTACACCATTCAGAGCATTGATGTTGCCAGCGGATTCGTCTCCCTCTGGGATGATGACCTTCGCCGCGATGCCACCACCAACTACATCCAAGGCCTCAAGGCTGGATACAGGTTCAAGCTCGTCACCAGGAAGGGCATGCAGATTGGTGCCAAGAAGCGTGGTCGCCCCAAGAAGAACCCCACGGTGGAGACCAAACCTGTCGAAACTGATGCCAATGGCCAACCTATCAAGAAGAAGCGTGGCCGCCCTCCCGGGGTCAAGAACAAGAGCACCATCGTAGCCGAAGCAAAGGCACAAGGCGCACAATATGAATGACCTTAGCCTCACCTACGATGATGTAAGGGCCGCGGCTGACTTCCTCCGCAAGTACGCCCGAGGAGTAGAGACTCGCCTCTACATGGACATGAAGGTCGACGATGCGCACCATGAGATCTCAGAAGCGTATAGACTCGCAGACGAACTTGACGATCTGGCGGGGAAGATGGACACCGTCACGCCACAGGATCTCGGATGAAAAATGAAAATCTAACATTGATCACCCGCATAGGATGGGCAGTCGCGCTACTGGCAGCTTGGACTGCAAGGGTATGGAACAGCGACGGAAGCGTCATCGGCGTCCTCATTGTCGTCTGCGGATGGACATCAGTAAAAATCGTCAGCGAAGGCATCACGGCTTCCCTCCTCCTCATGCGCGCAGACGAAGACGAAGAATAAACAACCAACCCTAATGCAACTAGTTGCACGACTACAGTGCAATGTTCATCAACATCGTGATAGGATAAGACTATGTTCAGCCATTGCGATACAGACTACAACCTGGACCGACACCTACTCTCATTCCTCCAGGACTCCCCCTTCTTCGCGGAAATGTCTCGCTACATCCGCAAGATCCCCACCACGGATCTTCCCACGGCTGGCGTCGCTTTCGATCCGGAATATGATGACATCACCCTGTACTGGAATCCAGACTTCTTCCGCAGCATGTCGGATGCAGAGGTTCGAGGCGTACTCCTCCACGAGTTCTATCACCTCATCTTCTGTCATCTCACCAACCGCCGCAAGAATCCAGCCAAGATGTGGAACGTCGGCACCGACCTCGCCATCAACTCCATCATCGTCAACCACGAATCCAAACAATATGCGCTGCCCAAAGGCGGCCTCATCCCAGGCGTCTTCCCCACAGGCAGTGAGGATCGTCCCCTAACCAAGGAAGAAAAGGCTGCCATGCCAATGGCGGCACTCATCGAATCTTTCCCCCACGGCCAATCCTCGGAATGGTACTTCAACGCGCTAAAACAAAAGGCCGAACAAGTCCAACAGGACATGAAGAACAAGTGTCCTGTCCACGGTCCCGACGCACCCCAACCCGGTAAGGGAAAGAAAGGCAAAGGGAAGCCTCAGGATAATTCGCAAAAATCAGACGGTGGAAACCAACCCAACGATTCCTCAAATAATCCTGGAGGCATGGACGAGGGGCAGGACAAGGGCCATGGCGATCATCAACATGGTGACGGTGGCCATCAACATGGCAAGGACGGTCAGCAATGCACGTGCGGTGAAGACTGGCTGGACTCCATGGATGACCACTCCGGTTGGGATAATATCCCTGAGGAAATCAAGGAAGCCGTGGAAGGACGAGTCCGAGGAATCGTAGAAAAGGCCGTCCGCAAGGCAGACTCACAGGCCAACGGATGGGGCAACGTTCCATCTTCACTCCGCGAAGACATCCGCAAGTCGGTCTCACACGTCGTCGATTGGCGCAATGTCCTCCGCCAATTCATTGGGTCTCTGGAACGTGGCAACTCCACCACCTCCATGAAACGCATCAACCGCCGCTACCCCTACATCCACCCAGGCAAAAAACGCGGCTACGCTGCCAAACTCCTCATCGCAGTCGACCAGTCAGGCTCCGTCTCGAACGAGATGCTCTCTCTATTCTTCGGCGAACTTGCGGCACTCACGAAACGAGTCTCGGTCACCATCCTCCCATTCGACTACACCGTCGCGGACAAGGACATGGTCGAATGGAAGAAAGGATCCAACCCCGACATCAAACGAGTTCGCACCGGCGGCACAGACTTCGAGGCACCCACCCGATTCGCAAACGACCCAAAAAATCGTGGCCGCTGGGACGGCATGCTCATCCTCACCGACGGCGAATGCACCAAACCCTCTGCGTCACGCATCAAACGCGGATGGATCCTCGCACCCTCCCACAAACTCCACTTCCCCACCGATGAGATCACCATCTCACTCGACCCCAATCCACAAAAGTCCGGCGCCTGGCACTGAACGCACTGTCATCCATAGTTATCAACGGGGGAGCACCGAGCCATCCTATCTCACCGCATTGCGGTCTTCAACGAGTAAACACATGTCAGGCCGGGACCTCCCCCGTTTTATGCACAACATTGTGCAACTAGTTGCATCAACATGATATAGTAAGATCATGAAGAAATACATCGCAACATCGTTCATCCTCCTCACTGCGGCGGTGGCCTCAGGCTTCCCGTCACCCAACGAAAGATTCACAGCCGCGCTAGACAAAATCAAATCGATCCAATCCGCGCTAGAAAAAGACAGGACATCCTCCAGACAAAATAAGGATGCCATCCTCTTCTCCTGCATCAACGATGCTTCTCACCAGGTATACGCAGCCACCAAACTACTGGAAGGCAGATACTCAAACCCATCAGACCACGATGCTACTGTGGCAGAAGAAGTCTTGACACGCGTCACCACCATTCAAACCCAAGCATCGCTGTGCCATGGCAACACCCTAATCTCCCCTCCCCATGCCTCATCCATATCAACATCCATAGACTCTTCCATCACGCCCGTCATCCCCGACGTCCCCAACCCACCACTCATCATCGAACCCCCCACCTGCGCATCTTGCTTCCGCTGACCCTCTGCCGCCCGTTGCAACAAGCAGACAGATCTGCCTCCCATCTCTCATGAGGTGGTACCCAACACGCCGAACACCACCAACTCCATCACCACCGTTCAACCACAGTGCCCTCCCGCATCAGGAGCTCGTTCTGTGACAAAAAAGCAACTGTCAACTGCCACAACAAGCAGACCGACATCCCCACAGGCACACAGGAGTACACACTTTCATCAATCACACGGCGCCACAACCACAGCGAAAAAAGTGACGAGATGCAGCACATTTATTAGGCGCTTTCATTCGCTAACGAATAGTTAGTTTTTTATCGAGCTAAGCTAGCCATATCACATCAGCCTCTTGGGAGATCGCCAGGAGGCTTTTTTTATTTCCGCCGTATGGAGAGAGCGGGTGTAGCTCGTGTTGCGTATCCACTTGTCGCGAGTGACCAGATAGCAAAGTGCCCTTGTGAGCGTGTCGACCACCGTCTATTGGAGCCTGTGAGGGGTAGAATTGGGAAGGTGGTAAGTGGTGGTATGGAGTGGTACGAAGTGGTAGGATGGGGTATTGTGATGATGCTTTTGGGGATGGATGTGTGGGATTGGGTTTGTTATGTGGTGTGTATATCTTGTTCTTATGTTATCTGTATAGTTGGATTGTGGGTGTAGGGTGTAGGCAGGTGAGTAAGCTGGGGTGATTATGTGGTTATATGTTATTCGTTGTTATATGAAGTATAGAGTAGCGTAGGATTGATGTGTGTAGAGTACTAGTAGGTGTAGTAGTGTGGGTATGTGTTGAAGTTGTTGAGTGAGTGGTAGAAATAGGAAGAGTGTTTTTAGAAATTGTCCGCGTAAGTGAGGTATAGTTATTGACCATGAAGATTCGGCTAAGTGAGTTGAGACAGTTGATTCGGTCGGCATGTTCTGAGTTGAATGAAGTTTCTAACGAGATTAATGTTGTCAAGTTCGATGATGACAAGCTTGATTCTAACATGAGAATGTTGGACAAATTTCCTGGTTCAGAGCAGGGTCTTCGAGCTTTGTTTGTTGGACCTGGATTCATTTACGATGGAAAGAAGATCGGTTTCAAGACGTACTTGGGCCTGATCGACGTGGTGTTGGATACGTTCGAGGGTATGCCGACAATCAGCATTGACGATCCTGAAGGAAGTTACGTTTGGGACCCTGCTGACGAATCTTGGTCGAACCTTGATCAAGAAACGACTAACGATTTGGATGTTTGAATCCAGGATCCATTACCACCGATACCTGTCCATACGAATTTGGCGATGGCACCAGCGACTAGAACCAAATTGACTCCACCATCTAAGAGGACAGAACCTCCGGCCGGAATTGTAATCGATTTGTTGTTGTCAACATTGTGAAGCCACAATTCTCTGCCGTAATCTACTGCTGTCTTTGACAACCGCGCGATTGGCGTCGTCGCGTTCAGCGTTTTATTGGCACCGCCCTGCGTTACGAGTGGAAGGTATACCACGTTGGCAATATTTGCCGCTGTTATTATTGTGTTGTTGTCTACCTGCAAAGATGTCTGTGTGTTGGGTACCCAAAGTCTTTGTTTGTTCTTCCATTGTAAAGTACTGGCTTCGTATGTCAAGATATCATGCTCTGCGGCGTTTGATATGACGATGTCAGAGATGTTTTGCGTGTCTGTTTGCATGATTGGAGACACGAAGACAATACCTGTGGTGACGTTTTGGGGTTGACCTTGACGCGTTACGAAGCCTACCTGAAACGCATAATTTGGTCCAGATGGTTTAACGTCTGTAACACCACCTGCAACCGTTGTAGATACGAATAGAGGAGCACCTTGAGCAAAATTATTTGTATCTACGGGACCTGGTAACTGACCGTATGTTTGGACAGAACCCGTAGCGTTTGCCGCAATGTTCGCCGTTGCTAGACCGATGACTCCCTTAACTGTGGCAAGGGCATTTGCCTGTGCTTTCGCAACTGTAGGGTAGGCATTTGAACCTCCAGCGTTAACGATATAGCAAACGTCGCCTGCAAGGATGTTTCCTTGCGCTCTTACAGTTTGATAGGATGTTTGAAGGGTGTTGATGATGGAAGACGGTGCCCATGTCGTACCGTTATAGACTAGAACGTCGTCCATGTTGGGTGAGTTTGGAGTTGAAAATGCGATGTTAACGGCCGCGTTAGACGCGGATACGATCGCAATATTCTGTCCAGCTATGAGATAGGATGAACCGTCCGTTAGTTTCGTCAAAGACCCAGATAACCCTTGAGGGAACTTTGTCGTGCCAAGAACTGTGTTTGTACCGGCGGTGTTACCCATGTTCACGGCGGAAGTAGCTCCACCAGCGATGTTTACTGTCGTGGCGGTCGTGTTGAACACATTCTGTGTCGTCTGATTACCGACAAGTGTACCACCTCGAATTGTTGTAGTTGCTGTTGGAGTCGCGGCGAACGTAAGAGATGTAGCATCACCACCAACGTTAAGCGTCGTTGCAGTCGTATTAAAGAGGTTTCCTGTTGCCTGCGTCGTCGTTACACTTCCGCCGTTGACAGCAACGTTACCGGCGATTGTGAGATTGCTCGTGTTTTTATTGAAGGTGAGACCTGATGTTCCGCCTAGTAAGGTACCACCGTCGTTGAACTGGATGTGTGTGTCTAGACCCGCCGCGGGAGTTGAAACCGTGATAGCACCGTTAGATGCCGAGGTAACAAATGTGTTTGTTGCACCGCGAATGTATGATGTACCATCGACCAATTGTGTAAGAGATCCGCTTAGTCCTGCGTTGAACTTGACCGTACCAGTAAAGGTGGAGCCTGTCAAGGCTGCAAACTTCGAATCATCAACTTTAAAGGTCACTGCGCCGTTAGACGCTGATGTCACTAGGATGCCTGTATCGCCAACGAAAGCTGAGGCACCGTTCGTTAATTTTGTGAGGGAACCCGAGAGACCAGAATTTGCCTTAATTGTCGCAGCTGTCAATGTTTCTGATGTCTTGTTATAGACCAATCCAGAATTGGCGCCCAGTTGGGTACCACCGTCGTTGAACTGTACCTGAGTATCGATTCCAGCTGCAGGCGTCGACACCGTAATTGAACCGTTCGATGCTGTTGTTACTAACGTGTTTGTTGCACCGAGGATGTAAGAAGTTCCGTCGGATAACTTAGTTAATGATCCGCTAAGTCCAGAGTTAAAAACGACTGGTCCTGTGAATATTGATCCCGTCAAAGAAGCAAACTTTGAATTATCTACCTTAAAGACTACGGGACAGTTGGAGGATGAAGTAATTAAGATTCCGACATCACCAACGAATGCAGATTTACCATTTGTCAACCGAGTCAAAGAACCCGAAAGACCTTTGTATGCCTCGACAGGACCGGTAACGACCTTGAGACTTCCCGTGACTATTACGCCACCTTCCCACAAGATGCGAAGGCTCTCGAGGTCGTTTGCTCGGATGGATAAATCATGTTCATCATTGGTACCAACATAGTTTGTATTTGGAATAGTACCAGCATTTCCTGTCAATCCCCAGCCGAAAGAGTTGTTGGACAATTTATACCAATTACCGTTGCTATACACAACATAATCACCAACAATCCAACCGGTTATTCCGCCTACATCGGTATTACCAGCGACATAAACAAGCCAAACGAATCCGTCTGATAATCCTGGATAATTTTCTATGTCCGGCGTGTTTGTGTTTGCATCCCACACACCCTGGAAATATGTCGTGCTTGTTGGAGACGGTGTAGGTATCCATTCTCCGCCGTTGTAGACCAAGGTGTCTCCGTTGTCTGGAGACCTAGGATCAATTGGGTATGTTTGAAGACCTTTTACGATGGGACCAGGGTAACTTCCAGTCAAGTCGCCGATGGGATTTCCGTCACGATCCACTCCAGCCAATCCAGTTGCGCCTTGTACTCTATTAAATCCGGTCATGTTATATTTAATTGATCGTTGTTAAAAATTAAGTATATTTAAGCATTATGTCTATTAATTGGCCACAAAGCGGCGAGTACAACATTCCGTCATATCAGTTATCGGCCCTTCCTTACGTTACTTCTTCTGTGATCAACGGCGGAGAGATACACAGATACGACTTTCCATATGTTACTCGATTCATAGATGTAGTCAACAGAGGAGCCATGGCGACAGACAAGATCGCTCTTGGATTCACAGAAAATGGGATAACCAAGTCCGGTAATTTTGTGACGTTAGATCAAGGCGCATCTGTGAATGAAGAGATTAGGACGACGATGTTGTTCATATCTTGTTCTGCAGGAACAAACGTCGATTATCAACTCTTTTGTGGTCTCACAACCATTCCTCAGAAAAACTTCTTGACGTTGTCAGGATCAAACGGCCATGAAGGCGTTGGTTGACTTCTATTAAAATCTTTTTGATTATAATTATTTCCCATGAAGATTCATTTGAGTGACTTAAGAATATTGATCAATGAAATCATTGAAACTCACCATGGTGAACAATTAGACGAAAAAAAGTCTAAAATCAATCCAGCGTATCTCAAAGGTTCTCCTGAAAAAAGAAAAAGAGAGAAAGAGATCGAAGCTCGATCGAAGAAAGATGCTGATGATTCAACGGCTTATCGACCTTTTGCTACAGACAAAGATCCAAAGACTGGTAAACCGATAAAGACCAAACAGTCAAAGTGGAACAAAAGGTTTAAAGACATGTTTGGAGAAGGTGAAGAAATTGATTTAGATGTGCTGAAAGATTTTATAACCGAAATTCTACTTCAGGAAAAGAAGGGTGATAACGTTACAAAAGCTTTAAAAAACAAGGCTGAAAAATCTGGTGCACCTGTAAGCGCATTACGAGCAATATACAACAAGGGATTGGCTGCATGGAGAACCGGTCATCGTCCTGGAGCTTCACAGCATGCTTGGGCCATGGCGCGTGTTAATAGCGTTCTTGCTGGAGGGCCTGCACGAAAGGTTGATGCCGCGCAATGGGAAAAGATCAAAAAGGCAAGGGGAAAGAAGAAAAAGAAGTAGGGTTTTATCTCCAATTGTAGATTATAGTTATTGACCATGAAAAACGACATGAAGGTATTGATGGAAGGGTGGAGGCGTTTTCTAGTTGAGGGTCAAGCTGACCCTAAAGACCCAAAAAACCCTGAACTTCGTTTTCCGAAGGGGCCAAATTCAGCATCCAATGATGAAGACGATGATCTTGAAGAGGGACATCAAGATCCAGACGAACCAAATCCAAATCGCGAAGGTGATGGGGACGGTGGCGAACGATGGGATACACCTTGAACTAATGATGAGATCAACATGAATTACTCTTTGCCTTCCTACGAAATCCTTTCTTTTTTGCGTTAGTGTAAACTTTCTTATCTTCATGGTAGGATAAGAAGTAACATGAAGAAGTTTTTGTTTTGTTGTCTTATGATGTTGACCGCTTGTGGGGTTGATCGATCGTTTGAGGGAAAGAACATCTATGGATCTTCTGTTTCTATCGCTGCTTCATCTTCCACCGGGATTATGGAGGACATGTGGCCCAACGGAGAGTCTGGTGTCAGACTGGGTCAGGTAATTCCAGAGACTCTGGCATGGAAAGGTTATACTGAATATCAGGAAGTTGATACACCTGTTGATTTGACGACCCGCAGCTGGTATGATCCCACTGGAGATTTAGGGATCGATGCCGTGTTGGTGATCACAGCTAGACATAAGTGCGATTTGTGCTCTTTTGAGGCGGCTACTTTACAAGGTCGTATTTCGTCTTGGCACCTACAGGGACGGATGATTAAGGTTATCACATTGTTGGTTGATTCTTCTGACGGAAAAGTTGTCACCCCTCAGACTGCATTGAACTGGAAGGCAGAGTATTATCAGCTATTGGGTTCCGTTGGTGCTGATCCGTTGATGATCATGTTACCAGAGCAATTTTTTGGATGGCCGTATCACACGATTGTTGATCCGCGGACGATGTCTGTGGTTGGAACCCAAGAGGGTATCATTGATGATTATAAGATGTTGGAAGCCTTGGCAGATTCTAACAA
>Ga0214921_10002586_pt1 | contig 29188 bp, 25 predicted proteins | sample LL1505_MetaG_FD_177992 | JGI IMG/M metagenome (GOLD analysis project Ga0214921, IMG submission 177992) | Freshwater microbial communities from Lake Lanier, Atlanta, Georgia, United States - LL-1505 | ecosystem: Environmental > Aquatic > Freshwater > Lake | place: USA: Georgia | collected...
CAAAGTGCAAGGCACGGTTTTGTTAGAGCCCGTGGCGCGCAACACCGCAGCCGCCATGGCCATCGCCGCCCTATCAACGGCAGCCAAGCCAGAAGCCCTGCTGCTGTTCTGCCCCTCAGACCACCACATCCCAGACGCTGCGGCTTTTGCGCAGGTGGTGCAGCAAGGCGTTGCCGCTGCGCAAACCGGCGCCATCGTCACCTTTGGCATCTCGCCCACTTTCCCCAGCACAGCTTATGGCTACATCCGCCAAGGCGGCAGCAGGCCAGACGGCGCCTTCAACGTCGAAGGCTTTACAGAAAAACCCGCCAAAGACAAGGCCGAGGCCTTGCTGCTGTCCGGCAGCGCCCTTTGGAATGCTGGCATCTTCTTGTGCTCAGCCCAAACCCTGCTCAGCGCTTTAGGGCAGCACGCGCCAGACATCCTGCAAGCCTGCCAGCAGGCCATGGCGTCTGCCGCCCAAGACGGCAACTTTGTGCGGCCGCAGCCCCAAGCATTTGAAGCCTGCCGGTCTGAGAGCATTGACTACGCCGTCATGGAGCACCACGCCAATGTGGCCGTGCTCCCCTTTGCCAGCGCCTGGAGCGACGTTGGCAGCTGGAACGCTGTGGCAGATCTGACGCCCGCTAACCCTGACGGCAACCGCATTTACGGCCAAGGCTTTGCCCTGCACGCCAGCAACACCTTTGTGCACGCGCCCCACCGCCCGGTGGTGGCCTTGGGCACGCAAAACTTGTTGATCATCGACACCCCAGACGCCTTGCTAGTTGCAGCCAGCAGCCACGTGGAGCAGGTCAAGCAGGTGGTTGCCCGGCTGGACGCCGACAACATCGCGCAATCCGTCCAGCACCGCAAAGTGGCCCGCCCTTGGGGTGCCTATGACAGCGTAGACGTGGGCGAGCGGCACCAAGTCAAGCGCATCACCGTGCGCCCGGGCGCCAAGCTGAGCCTGCAAATGCACCACCACCGCGCTGAGCACTGGATTGTGGTCAAAGGCACCGCCTTGGTCACCAAGGGCGATGAAGAGACCTTGCTCACAGAAAACCAAAGCACCTACATTCCGTTAGGCGTCAAGCACCGGCTGGAAAACCCGGGTAAGACTGATCTGGAGCTGATCGAGGTGCAGTCGGGCAGTTACTTGGGTGAAGACGATATTGTGCGATTCGAAGATACCTACGGTCGATTGGTTTGAATTCCATATGAAACAAACCTTAGTAAAAAAATAATGAAGCTACTCATTGTTTTTGGCACCAGGCCCGAAGCCATCAAATTGGCGCCACTCGTCAAGGAGTTGCAGAAATCCCCCATGCTGGAGGTGAAAGTGTGTGTTACTGCGCAGCATAGGCATATGCTGGATCAAGTACTACAGCTTTTTGATATTTGCCCCGATTTTGATCTCAACTTAATGCGCCCGGGTCAGACCTTGACCGAACTGACATGCAGCATCCTGCAAGGTATGGCAGGTGTTTTTACTCAATTTAAGCCTGACTGGGTACTGGTGCATGGCGACACCAGTACGACGCTGGCTACGAGCTTGGCTGCTTATTATCAGCAGATTAAGGTTGCACATATTGAGGCAGGTTTGCGCACACACGACCTGTATTCCCCTTGGCCAGAGGAGGCTAACCGCCAAATCACCAGTAGACTGGCAGGCTTACACTTTGCCCCTACTGCGCAAGCCAAAAATAATCTTTTGGCAGAAGACGTACTCCCGCAACACATCCATGTCACAGGCAATACCGTTATCGACGCGCTGCTTTCGGTTAGCCATCGGCTTGGTGCTGACGCGGTCCTTGGCAGCAGAATCGCCTCTCAATTTCCGTTTCTGGATGCAAGCAAGCGGCTGATCTTGGTTACCGGTCACCGTCGTGAAAATTTCGGCTATGGCTTTGAATCAATATGCCAGGCATTACTCGATATCGCCTTAGATCCAGACGTGCAAGTGGTGTATCCGGTCCACCTCAACCCAAATGTCCAGGAACCTGTGCATCGCTTATTGGGCCAAGTGCCCAGTGTGTATCTGATCCCGCCTCTGGATTACCTGCCCTTTGTATATTTGATGACGCAGAGCTATTTGATACTCACCGATTCCGGGGGCGTGCAGGAAGAAGCGCCCTCGCTAGGGAAGCCTGTATTGGTGATGCGCAACACAACAGAGCGACCTGAGGCCGTTGCCGCGGGGACCGTTAACTTGGTGGGTACAGACCGGGCCACCATTGTTAACGCCACACGCCATCTTTTGCGTGACAAAACCGCCTATGAGGCCATGGCAAGGGCCCACAACCCATATGGAGACGGCATGGCCTGCCATCGCATCGTGAAAATATTTGAAGCACTGCCAACCCAAGCATGACAAGCAACCCCAAGACTATCTCTATCATCGGCTTAGGCTATATCGGTCTGCCAACTGCCGCAGTGTTTGCGAGTCGTAATGTCAAGGTGATTGGCGTGGACGTCAACGCACAAGCAGTTGATACGATCAATATGGGGCAGATTCATATTGTAGAGCCCGACCTAGACAGAGTTGTTCAAACGGCCGTAACCAAAGGCTATCTTCGTGCCACCACAGTACCGGAACCAGCCGATGCTTTTTTGATCGCAGTACCAACGCCATTTAAACATGGGGTTACTGGGTCGCATGACCCAGATTTGAGTTATATCGAAGCTGCAGCCAAGTCCATTTCGCCTGTGCTGTCAAAAGGCAACCTCGTTATTCTTGAATCGACATCCCCAGTGGGTGCAACCGATCAATTGGCGGCCTGGCTGGCTGAAGCCAGACCAGACCTGAGCTTTCCACAAACGTACGGCGAGGACAGCGACATACGGGTAGCCTACTGCCCGGAACGGGTGCTGCCGGGCAAAGTACTGGCGGAACTTGTTGCCAACGACCGGGTGATTGGCGGCATGACGCCCAAATGTTCCAAAGCTGCAGCCGATTTGTACAGAATATTTGTGCAAGGCGAGTGCTTTATCACCAACGCGCGTACAGCCGAAATGTGCAAGCTCACTGAAAACAGCTTCCGCGACGTGAACATCGCCTTTGCCAACGAGTTGTCCATCATCTGTGATAAGTTGAATATCAACGTATGGGAGCTTATTCGGCTTGCCAACAGGCATCCGAGGGTCAATATCCTGCAGCCTGGACCAGGAGTCGGTGGGCACTGCATTGCAGTTGACCCCTGGTTCATCGTCAGCAATACGCCTGAACACGCAAAGCTTATCCAGACGGCTCGCAAAGTCAATGATGGCAAGCCTTTGTGGGTATTGGATAAAGTAAGAGATGCCGCCTATGAGTTTTTGGGGCAACACCCTAGCAAGACGGCATCGGAACTGACCATCGCATGTTTCGGCCTTGCATTCAAGCCGGATATTGATGACCTCCGAGAAAGTCCGGCATTGGAAATCACGCACAAGATTGTCACCAGCCACGATGGCCCAGTACTAATTGTGGAGCCAAATATCACTGAATTACCGCTTGCATTACGGCCAACAAAAGCAAAGCTGGTTGCAATTCAAGATGCGCTCGCAGAGGCTGATTTGCTCGTACTTCTGGTTGATCACAGTCAATTCAAAGCAATTGAACAGCGGCAAATTTCAAACAAGATGGTTGTAGATACCCGAGGAATCTGGTCGGCATAACAATAACCGTACCAATTAAAAAATGATCTACTGGCCTCAACACATAAATAAAATGAGCAAAATAGCACTGATAACAGGCGTAACCGGCCAAGACGGCGCCTACTTGGCCGAGTTCCTTTTAAAGAAGGGCTACATCGTGCACGGCATCAAGCGCCGCGCTTCGATGTTCAACACCGCTCGCATTGACCACCTCTATCGGGATCCGCATGAGCCCGGAGTCCGCTTCTTTCTGCACCACGGCGACTTGACTGACTCCAGCAGCCTCATTCGCATCATTCAGCAGGTCCAGCCCGACGAGATTTACAACCTGGCCGCACAGAGCCACGTAGCTGTTTCTTTCGAGGAGCCGGAGTACACAGCCAACTCCGACGCCCTGGGTGCCTTGCGCGTGCTGGAGGCGATCCGCATCCTAGGCATGGAGAAGAAGACGCGTTTCTACCAAGCCTCTACTTCCGAGCTTTACGGGCTCGTCCAGGAAACGCCTCAAAAGGAAACCACGCCCTTCTATCCACGTTCTCCGTACGCGGTGGCAAAGCTATACGCTTACTGGATCACCGTGAACTACCGGGAAGCCTACGGCATGTACGCTTGCAATGGCATTCTCTTTAACCACGAATCGCCAGTTCGGGGTGAGAACTTCGTGACGCGCAAGATCACGCGTGCCTTGGCACGCATCAAGCTCGGTTTGCAGGATCACCTTTACTTGGGCAACCTGAACGCGTTGCGCGACTGGGGGCACGCCAAGGACTACGTCGAGATGCAATGGCTCATGTTGCAGCAGACGCAAGCCGAGGACTTTGTCATTGCCACGGGGGTGCAGTACAGCGTACGCGACTTCGTGAATGAAGCCGCACGCGAAATGGGCATCAAGATACGCTGGGAGGGCAGCGGCGTGCAGGAAAAGGGATACGACGAAAAAGGAAAGTGCCTGGTATCCGTTGATCCTCGCTACTTCCGCCCGACAGAAGTGGAAACGCTTTTGGGCGACGCGTCAAAAGCCCGGGAGAAGCTGGGCTGGTCGCCCAGGATCACCTTCCGGGAGCTTGTCAGCGAGATGGTCCGCGTGGACCTTAAATCCGCTGAAAGAGACGAACTCATCAAGCGCCACGGCTATGCAGCCAATGACTATCACGAGTAAGCACGGATGAATTTGGGTCGCAACCTACTGGCGGGGCTGGCCAATTCCGGCTGGTCTGCGTTGGTGGGCTTTGCGGTCGTGCCGTTCTATATCAAGTACCTCGGCATGGAGGCCTATGGGTTGATCGGGTTCTTTATGACTGCGCAAGTGATGTTCCAGCTGCTCGACATGGGAATGGCACCGACCATGAACCGAGAGGTTGCGCGGTGCTCAGCATCCGGTCAACTGCGGGATGCGGGCAAACTGCTGCACACGCTTGCCGTTATATATTGGTGCATAGCTACTTGTATCGCTGGCTTCACACTTGTATTTGCATCTTCCGTCTCGAATAATTGGCTCCAAGCTAACGATCTGCCCACCGAGACAGTGGTCAATTCGATCACACTTATGGGATTTGTCATTGCTTCTAGATGGCCGGTTGGCCTCTATCAAAGTGTGCTGATTGGTGCTCAGCGTCAAACCATCGCAAGCGGCATCAACATGGTCATGTTGACTATCAGTAATTTCGGAGCCGTGCTTGTTCTTGCATATGTATCACCAACGCTAGAGGCATTTTTTTGCTGGCAGGCCATAAATGGGATTTCTTACGCACTAGTGATCCGATATGCAGCTTGGATGTTAATTCAACAACAAGCCAAGAAAAAATTTGATCTTGAAGAATTAAAACGTATTTGGAAATTCTCGGCTGGCGTCAGCGGCATAGCCTTAACCGGAGTTCTTTTTTCCCAATTGGACAAGGTAATTCTAAGCAAAACGCTGCAACTTGAAGAGTTCGGATACTACATCCTTGCATCTACAATTGTCGGTAGTATGTACATGATCGTTACCCCGATGTTTAACGTTATGTACCCAAGATTCAGTGCACTCATCGCTACGCATCGTACAGACGAGCTTCTGTCCTTATATAGGCTCGCTATTAGCCTCGCTACTTCTGCAGTTTTTCCGATGGCAATGTTGTTCAGCTTTTACGGTAAGGAGTTGGTTCTTCTCTGGACAGGTAACATGGAAGCCGCTAGCCAAGCAGGAAATATTATCCTGTTTCTCGCATTAGGGACAGCGCTGCATGGAGTTATGTACTTCCCATATGCATTGCAGCTTTCTCATGGACGAACCAGATTAATTTTGAAAAACAATCTCATCCTGCTAGTCGCCTTGATCCCGATTGTAATTTGGGCCTCTGTGCGGCATGGGCCGTTGGGTGCGAGCGTTGCTTGGTTTATTCTGCATCTTCTTTCTGCTACCATTGTCAATTTACAAATACAGAAAACCTTTATTCCGAATGCACTCAAGCTCTTTTTAGTCGATGTTACTGTGCCCTTTGTCTTCGCGGGCCTTATGGCACTTGTCGCCTACAGATTGATCTTGGCGGCTGGTATAGATGCGTACGCTCGTTTGGTAGTCGGAGCGGCTACCATGGCTATTACCTCTGCTTGTCTGATATTGAGGCTACCGCCAGCTAGGCAACGGCTTTACGCACGTTGGATCTTGATCAGACAAATTCTCCCTTGATGTCAATACCAAACAATTTTGAGGGTGTCTTTATTAAGTTAGGAAATCAATGAGTTTAGATAAAACAACCAAGTTTTGGAAAATAGTGTTACGCAGCATGGACGAATCGGCTTCGCTCAAAGAAGCCACTATCAAGACAGAAATCGAACTTGCCAAAAAAGATCCCACCACAAAACAAGTATTGGATGCCATTTACCTGGATGAGGATCGAGCTGCAAGCTTCGAGCGGTTCTTCAGCAGCGGTGAATTCAAAACAATACGTGAACAGGTACTTAGACGTACTGAAGGCAACCTAAACGCTTCAATCTGTGAGGTGGGTGCTGGGCCGGGCTTTCTCGCCGTGGCACTTGCACGCTCTGGGTTCACCAACGTATGCATGCTTGAACCAAATGGTGAATGGCACACTGGTACCGGCTTCATCGGACCTTTGGCGGAAGCTCATGGGGTACGCATTTGGAATGACTTGAGCGCTTGGTATGAGTCTGACAAAGTGTATGACTATATTATCACCAAGGCATGCGTTCATCATTTTACAAATGTCAGCAAAGTTGCAGCTGAAATAGCATGCAAGCTCGAAGATGGCGGAGAATGGTTGATGTTCGACGAGTTTTTTGCAAACACCACCAAAGACTTCTACTTGGCTCTGCGTGATCATTCCCACGTGATCAAGTACGGACAGTACGAATGGCCCTATGCTGCAGGGATGTATGTGGACCTTATGCGGCTAGTTGGCTTCACACTGATTGATGTGGTTCCAAATCGATATAAAAACAACTATATTTCGAGAAATATTACAGGCACCGTACGACTCTCTTCGCCAGTGACTTTCATTACAAATATACTGCTGCGAGCGAAAATCACTACCCTGTTTTTTCGTCTTGAGCGACTGTTGGGAGATATGTTTCAGTTGGATGGACGCCTACGCTTTTTCACAAGACCGCAATTACTCGTTTTCTTGCGGCGTTCTGCCATACTGCCAAAGGTACATCACTCTGACGCTAAGGTGATCTTGAAGGAGACTGTGTGATACGCAAAGCACTGAACTATTTGCTTGACAATCGCGATAGGCAACTAATGGCGATCGCGATTGGTAGGGGGGCAGCCATGATGCAGGGTCGTCAAACTGATCTGACTTGCCCGGTTACTTGGGAGTTTTCTGCATTTAGTCAGAATGGAGAAGACGGAATCCTTGACATACTTCGAAAGCAATTAAAAGATTCCAACCGATATTTCATTGAGATTGGCTCCGCCGACGGAATACAAAACAACTCGTCTTGGCTGGTCGTGGCGGAACAATACGCCGGTCTAATGGTGGAAGGCAATCCAAAATTAGTGGATCGCGCCAAAAGACTTATCCCCTATTACAGCCTTGGCGCTGAGTGCGTCAATATGTTTGTAGACGCTTCCAGCGTTCAACAGCTAAAAAAATTGGCAATGTATCACGATCCTGACGTGTTTTCTCTAGACATCGACGGTGTGGACTATTATGTGGCTGAAGCTTTATTCAGTGCTGGTTTTCGGCCAAAAATATTTGTCGTGGAGTATAACTCAGTGTTTGGACCGGAACGCAGTATGACGGTCCCGTATAAGAAAAACTTTTCCTTTGGGACGGAGCATTCAACCCGTCTTTATTATGGCGTGGCAGTATCGGCATGGCGTAAACTGTTTGCTAAGCAGGGCTACCGCTTCGTCACAGTTGACTCCAAGGGCGTCAATGCCTTCTTTGTGGACCCAAGCAGCTTTGATCCTTCGTTTCTCGATGCTGTCGTTGGCGTGCCTTTCAATGAAAATTTCTACCAGTTGAGAAAATTTCGTGGCGATTTCGTTGAACAATTTAAGTTGATTGCGGACCAAAGGTTTGTCGATGTCTGAGGACGAGAATAATTCCGCGCTGTCAAATGTGAAGCACGTGTCATCGGCCCTAAGGCTGTCCATCTGCATCACAACCTTCAAACGAGGTTCATTTATTGCGGAAACTCTCGACTCCATCCTCCCGCAAATTGGAGATGGTGTCGAACTGCTGGTGGTCGATGGTGCGTCACCAGACAATACGGCAGAGGTGATGGAAGAGTATGTTGCAAGACATCCTATGATCCGCTACATCCGTGAGCAGGTGAACTCCGGCGTTGATGGGGACTACGACAAGGCTGTTGGTTATGCGTTGGGGAAATACTGCTGGCTCATGACTGACGACGATCTGCTCAAGGACGGCGCTGTTGCAACGGTACTGAAAGTGCTTGAAGAAGATCCAGACTTAGTCGTGGTGAACTCGGAGCTCAAAACTGTGGATATGTCCATAGTGCTTGCCGGCAACATGTTGGACCTCGCAGGTCAGGAGAAGTACGAACCACAGGAGGCCGAGCGAGCGTTTATCGACGTGGCAAAGTACATGTCGTTCATCGGCGGGGTGGTGATCAAGCGAATTGTTTGGCTTGATCGGGATCGAGTCAGCTACTACGGTAGCTTGTTCATTCATGTGGGGGTCGTCTTCCAGCGGCCCGTGGGTCTGGTCCGTGTCATCCGCAAGCCATTGATCGCCATTCGCTATGGCAACGCCATGTGGACACCACGTGGTTTCGAAATCTGGATGTTTAAATGGCCGGGATTGATCTGGTCATTGAGTAGCTACAGGCCTGAAGCGAAATCCATGGTCTGCATGCGAGAGCCATGGCAGGTGAAAAAGAAAGTTCTTCTGTATCGGGCGCTTGGCGGGTATGGGCGCGAAGAGTTCAGTCGGTATATTGCGCCGAAAGTCCACGGATTCACACGTCTGGCCTTCGCCACGATTGCCGTCCTTCCCCCTGCCCTGATGAATTCCTTCGCCAGCGTTTACTGCGCATTCATAAATCGCAGGGCTCGCTCGGACCTCTACGACCTTTCACGATGCAGGCACTCCACGTGGCTGAGCCGCAAGCTTGCTCGGTTGTTGTGATTAATCCATGAAAACGGCGTTGATCATTGGCGTGTCGGGGCAAGACGGATCCTACTTGGCGGAGCAACTGCTAGTGCGGGGCTATCGCGTCGTTGGAGGCTTGCGGCATGTCGATGCCGCAATGGCTGCTCGTCCGCCAGATATTGGTGGAAAAATTGAGATGCTTTCATGGAACATGGGCGATCTTTCAGACATGAAACAGGTGCTGATCCGCCTGCGCCCCAGTGAAATCTACAACCTCGCGGCATATTCCACTGGCTCTGGCATGTACGACGATCCGCTGGACATGTCCGATGTCAATGGCATTGCAGTCACCCGGATTCTGGAGGCCATGAGAGTGGTGGATCCAAAGATCCGCTTCTGCCAGGCATCCAGTCGGGAGATTTTCGGCGAAGCACTGCAAAGCCCCCAGACAGAGGCCACGCCGCCCAATCCCAGAAGCCCCTACGGAGCTGCAAAGCTCTATGCTGACTGCATGATCCGCATCTATCGGCATCGCCATGGCCTGCATGCCTGCTCGGCTATCCTGTTCAACCATGAAAGTCCGCGCCGCAGCCGCCAGTTCGTGACGCGCAAGATCACGTACGAGGCGGCAAGAATCAAGCTGGGTCTGGCTCGTGAACTGCATTTGGGCAACCTCGACACCCAACGGGACTGGGGATTTGCTGGAGACTACGTCCGTGCCATGTGGCTGATGCTGCAGCAGGATACGGCGGACGACTACGTGATCGCAACAGGCGAAGCCCATACTGTGCGTGAGTTCTGCGATGTAGCGTTCGCGCGTCTCGGTCTGGACTATCGCGACCATGTGCGTCAGGATGCCGCTGCCTACAGGCCCTCCGAGCCAATGCCGCTGGTTGGATCTGCGGCTAAGGCCCAGCGTGACCTGGGCTGGGAGCCGAAAGTTGGATTCCGGGAGCTTGTCCACAAGATGGTGGATGCTGATTTGCGCGCCTTGAGTGTGTCGATTAATTGATGGAATGAAGATGACCTACAAGAAAACCAAACGGTGCCGGATTTGCGGCAATCACCAACTCGTGCGTGTGCTGGACCTGGGTGAACAGATGCTCACGGGCGTCTTTCCACGCGAGAAGGGGGCCGATATCACACGAGGCCCGCTGCATCTTGTCAAGTGCACTGGCGACGGCGACGTGTGCGGCCTGCTTCAGCTGGAGCACTCGTACGACTTGGGCGAGATGTATGGCGAGAACTACGGCTACCGCTCGGGCCTTAACGCCAGCATGGTCGCTCACCTGCACAGCAAGGTGAAACGCATCATGGGCTTAGTTGAACTGAGTGCTGGCGATTTGGTGATCGACATTGGAAGCAACGACAGTACCACGCTGCAGGCTTATCCATCCCAAGGCCTGTCATTGGTAGGCGTTGATCCAACCGGCGTCAAGTTCCACTCGTATTACCCGCCGCACATCCAGCTGATTCCCGATTTCTTCTCCTCCAAATTGGTTCAAGCTCGATTCCCAGGGAAGAAGGCTAAGGTGGTCACGTCGTTCTCCATGTTCTACGACCTGGAAGATCCCATGGCCTTCATGCAGCAGGTCTTTGATGTGCTAGCCGACGATGGTGTGTGGGTGTTCGAGCAGAGCTATATGCCCACCATGCTCGACACCAATTCCTACGACACCGTGTGCCATGAGCACCTGGAGTTTTATGCGCTGCGGCAGATCAAATGGATGGCGGACCGCGTGGGCTTCAAGATCATTGATGTCGAGTTCAACGATGTCAACGGTGGCAGCTTCTCGATCACGGTGTCCAAGGCACAAGGCGACCCGTCGGTGTTGCCTTCGGTGCAGGCGATTCTGGATGACGAGCGGACCCGGGGCCTGGATACCTTGCAACCCTTCCGCGTATTTTCGGAGCGTGTGGAAGCTTCCCGCCATGAACTGCTAGCCTTCCTTGCCAACGCACGAACGCAGGGCAAGCGTGTCGCTGTGCTCGGGGCATCAACCAAGGGCAATGTGTTGCTGCAGTACTGCGCACTCACGACGGCCGACGTGGCATGCGTGGGTGAGGTGAATGCGGAGAAATTCGGCTGCTTTACGCCCGGCACCTGGCTTCCCATCGTCAACGAGAATGATCTCCTCACCGATGAGCCCGACTACCTCCTGGTCCTTCCCTGGCATTTCAGGAAGTTCTTCATCGCAAACAAGAAATGGAAAACCGCCAAACTGGTGTTTCCTCTGCCGCACCTAGAGATAGTTTGACAGTACTGCCCTGCAGTTCAAGAAATCACTAAATAGCGATCAATGTCGTTCTGCCAAATCAGTAAAACACTACAGAAACATATTTTACTGTTTAGCATGAACCTCCTAACGCAAGAAAGATCATGAATTTCTCTGCATTGCCCAAGACCGCGATGGGCATACTAATGGTCATGATTTTCATCATCCCGCAGTCATTCATGGCATTGAAATTGCCCTTATTGGCTGTGGTTCTGATCGGGATGATGATGGAAGGAATACGAAACCGATGGGAGATCAGGTCTAGAGCAGTGCAACCCTATTACATCCTCTTCTGCCTGATGAGCATAACTTGGGCGATTATCGGACTCACAAAGGGCAACGATGAGATCGCGATTATGGAAGCACTTAGGGTATACGTGATTTACATGGTAATTTATTTTGTCCTGGTCATTTTTGTTTCCAACTTGAACTATGAGACGCATGTCGACCAGATTGTGATTATCGGTGCCCTGGGTATCGGTCTCGTTGCCATTTATACACTAGCTGATCAAATCGTCTCGTTAGGCTGGATACCCCAGTTCATCAAGGATGAGATGTTTCTTGAAGTTGGATTACATGACGGCTATGTTCAAATGAACAATGTTAATATTGGGATGCTCACCTTCATCGCGCCATATTTGCTGAGCAGGCTTATGCTGAGTGAGCCAAATGACCGCCATGCCTATCTAATCCTGGCGTTAGTTGTCGCAGTAGTAGCCGCTATTTTGGCCTCGCGCCGGATTGTTCTGATTCTCTTACTCATTGTGCCGTTGCTGATTTTTACCATTCATATCATTACATGCCAACCCAACAGATACTATCTACAACGAAGGAGTCGCAATTATTTTCTGATCTTGCTGACCACAGGAGTGGGCATTTGGTTGTTTTCATACTGGGGCCTTGATTTTTTTGATGGATTCGTCGGCCGAGTGATGAGCGCCTTCGACTCCGATAATGACGACGTGAGGTCATTGCAGCACGCGGCACTCATGTCAGGTTTCACGGATAACTTCTTTTGGGGTACCGGATTCGGCGGCGTTACTGACGTAATCCGTTCAGATGAAAGGCCGTGGACTTTTGAGTTGACCTACTCACGGCTGCTATTCAACGGTGGCTTGATCGGTTTCGGACTGGTGATGCTTTTCTACATCGTTTACCTTCTTCTGGTGTTGCATAAAATTCGTCATGCTGCTCATGCCCCCCTCTATATTTCGCTGCTGGTCGGTTTTCTGTCGGTGTCTATCGCTTCTGCAACCAATCCCTACCTGTCCTCGTTTGATTTTTTGTTTGCCCTTTCGATCATTCCCCTCATCTTGAATACTGAGGATCAGCCCCACGAACGGTCTACCAATGAACAGGCGCAGCCGTGAGTTTCCAGCGGAAAATTGCGGCCGTCGTCACTACCTTCAACGCGGACGACACCATTCGTACTAATGTTGCACGGATTGCGGCCCAAGTTGATGTCGTAATCATCGTGGATGACTCTGGTGATCCATTGAGGACAAAAATCGTAGACTACGTAGAGATCGACAATGTCATATTGTTGCGGAACGAACAGAATATAGGAATAGCTGCGGCCTTAAACAAGGGTGTTGCCGAGGCCGAATTGATGGGGTGTGACTGGGTCATCACGCTGGATGATGATACATTCGTGTCGAAAAGTTACATGGAGGCAGTATTCGACTTCTTACAAGCCGGCGCACAACCATCCGCCGGCTTGATTGCATGCTCTCGTGATGTTGGCGACACTGGTTCTACGTCAGGCGGCAACGGGTTTAAGGTCAAGCGAACGCTGATCACCTCTGGGTGTGTGTTCGAAATCAAGACGTTCCACGGTGTTGGCGGGTTCGACGAAAGCATGTTCATTGATCTCGTGGATTTCGATTTCTGCACCAAGCTGCGAAAGTCAGGCCGAGCCATCGTGCTACTGAATAGGGTTGCTATGGGTCACAGGGTCGGAAACTCGCGAGTGATTCGCTTGCTGGGCAAAAGGATTGTGATTTACAACCATTCACCTTTCAGGCTTTACTACCAAATGCGTAATGTGTTCACCTTTGCAAGGAAGCACCTTTCTTTCGACCCTTTTTTATCTCTTTTACTGCTGCTTGATATTGTTCGATTGCCCCTGAAGGCACTGTTGTTCGAGCAAGAGAAACGAGCCCGATTTTTCTATCTTGCCAAAGGGCTCCAGGATGGGTTGTTGTGCCGGGGTGGACGATTGACGCACCGATTTCGTGAGCCTACCTGAAGTTACCCCATATGAAAATCGGATATGTTTGCACTAACTACAACAACAGTGATTACACGCTCAAGGCTGTGGAAACACTGCTGTCAAACACGTGTCACACTTATGAAATCGTGGTTGTGGACAACAACTCCAATGAAGATGAGGCTGCCCTTCTGAAGCCGCTTGATGAGAGGCTGAACAATGTTGAGATTATTTTCAGTAGGTCCAATGTTGGCTATTTTCGTGGCCTCAACATCGGCATCATTGCGCTACGCTCTAAGCACCCTGATATCGAATGGATGGTAATTGGCAATAATGATCTGGAATTTCCTGTTGACTTTTCTGATCGGCTGGCTGATGCAGTGCCCGCGCTTAGAGCCTATCCCGTTGTATCACCCGACGTAGTGACCATAGAGGGCGAACATCAGAATCCACACGTGATCTCCAGTATTAGCGCCATGCGCGAGATATTCTATGACCTCTACTATTCTAACTTTTATCTTGGAATAGCCATTCAAAAAATAGCCCGACTTCTGCCCGGACTGTCAGAGCGGTCTGACGAGGAACAATGGCGCGTGCCTCGCTTTATTTATCAAGGGCACGGGTCTTGTTATTTGATCGGGCCGGCATTTTTCGAGAATTTTCAAGCGTTATGGGCACCTACATTCTTGATGTCAGAGGAATATTTTCTGAGCAAACAATTGAGCGATGCTGGCTTTAAGATCTATTACGAACCCGCTATACAGGTCATACATCATTGGCATGGATCGCTCGAAAAGCTCCCCAGCCGTCAACGCTGGGGCTTTGCGCGCGAGGCACATCGCGAATATCGAAAATATGTCAAAAGATTCTAAGTTTTTTCCGATGTCTATCCATCAATACATGTGAACAAATCTGGAGAGTGATGTGATTTTGAACCAACGGCCGTATCAGCAATGTAGCCATTGCGTCATGGATACCACTGACAGCAAGATCAGTTTTGATGCCAATGGGGTCTGCGACCATTGCACGGACTTCAATGACAATGTACTCCCCAACTGGCGGACAGATGGCAGTTCGCGCGCACAATTACAGCGGCAGGTTGAAAAAATCCAGGCCGACGGCAAGGGGCGATCTTTCGATTGCATTATGGGTATGAGCGGTGGCCTAGACAGTTCGTACTTGCTGCACTTGGCAGTCAAGGAGTTTGGCCTTCGACCCTTGGTCTTTCATGTGGATGGCGGTTGGAACACTGATATAGCGGTAAACAATATTCAGGTGATTGTCGAAAAGCTAGGCTTGGATCTCTATACTGAAGTCATTAACTGGCATGAAATGCGTGATTTTCAGCTTTCTTTTTTTAAGTCGGGCGTTCCACATCTCGATATCCCTCAGGATCACGCCTTTATTGCCACGCTCTACCACTTTGCCAATAAGCATGGGATCAAATACATTTTGAATGGCGGAAATATCTCTACGGAATGTGTGCGAAACCCCAAAGACTGGCTGTATTACGGAACCGATATGGCACAGTTGAACGACATTCAACGGCAGTTTGGAACTGTAAAGCTTGAATCTTATCCATTTAGTAGTGTTCTCTTTCATAAAGTATACCTTCGCTACATTAAGGGCGTTCAAGTCATCAAGCCGTTAAACCATCTTCCATATGTCAAGAAAGTCGCAGCCGAGACCCTTCAAGCGGAGTACGGCTGGCGCCCTTATCCGCAAAAGCATTTTGAGTCCCGATTTACCCGGTTCTATGAAGGTTATTGGTTGCCTACCCGCTTTGGATATGACACTCGACGCGTGCAGTATTCGAGCCTTATTCTCACCGGTCAAATGACGCGGGCAGAAGCGCTGGAGCGGCTCAAAAATCCTGCTTACGATTCTGCAACCCTCGACGAGGACTTTGAATACATCGCGACCAAGTTAGGCATCAGCACAGCTGAATTAAGGCAGTATTACGAGATGCCCTTGAAGACCTATAAAGACTATAAAAATCGCGAATGGATGTTTGAGATCGGTGCCAAGGTACTGAAGGCAGTGGGCGTAGAAAGGTCTGTGAAGCGATGATTGCCATCGTCGATTACGGTTCGGGCAATGTTGCCGCGATCGCAGATGTCTTCAAGCGTCTTAAGGTGCCCCATAAGATTACACACGATCAGGTTGAATTGAGGGCCGCCGACCGCTACGTACTGCCGGGCGTGGGTGCTTTCGACACCACGATGCGCACGCTCATGGAATCAGGCCTGGTTGGTCTGCTTAACGATGAGGTGAAGGGGCGTGGCAAAAAGATCATGGGCGTTTGTGTGGGCATGCAGATCTTGGGCGATTCCAGTGACGAGGGCGTCCTGCCAGGCCTGGGCTGGATTCCAGGCCACATCCGGCGCATTAATTCCGAAACGATCACTGGGTTACCCAAACTGCCACACATGGGCTGGAACTCGGTGCGCCTGAAAAGCGCCTCCCCAATGTTCGAGAGCGTAGACTTGGAACGCGGCTTCTATTTTTTGCACAGCTACTACTTCGACGCCATCGACACGGCGAGCGTTATGGCTACTGTGAACTACGGCAGCGAATTGCCTTGCGCTGTGGTTTCGGACAACGTATTTGGATTTCAGTTTCACCCCGAAAAGAGCCATTCCAATGGTGTAGCGGTCTTCCGAAACTTTTCACTACTCTGATCATGTTGCGATCCAGAATCATTCCTAGCCTGTTACTGCACAAGGGCGGACTGGTGAAAACGCGCCAATTTAAAGAGCCGAAGTACGTCGGTGACCCACTCAATGCGGTCAAGATCTTCAATGAGAAGGAGGTCGATGAGTTGATGTTTGTTGACATCGACGCCACTGCTAATGCCTACGAACCGAGCATGACGTTGCTGCGCAGCCTGGCGGTGGAGTCTCGAATGCCACTTTGTTATGGCGGCGGCGTTACACGTGCTGAGCAGGCCTCACGCATCGTAGCGACAGGTTTCGAGAAGGTTTCAGTCAGCTCAGCTGCGCTCGCGAGGCCGGCGTTGATTAAAGAAATGTCGGAAGCCATTGGCTCGCAGAGCGTTGTGGTGACAATTGACGTAAGGGCCAACCGCCTTTTTGCTGGGTACACCATTCACACGCACAACGGACGGCAAAAGCATAAGCAGCCTTTGCTCGAGTTCTGCCAGCAAGCCGTATCGTTGGGTGCGGGCGAAATCGTCATCAACTCTATCGACCGAGACGGCCAAATGGAAGGCTATGACCTCGGACTTGCTCGTCTAGTCCGAAGCGCGATCGAAACACCGATGACCATGCTGGGTGGGGCGGGATGCTCTGAACACATGCAGGCACTCATCGACGCCGTTGGAACCGTAGGGGCAGCGGCCGGAAGTATGTTTGTATTCAAAGGGCCGTACCGGGCTGTACTCATCAACTACGCGCGCCCAGCCAGGCTGCATGGCCAATACAAATTATGAAACAGATTCTTCAAGATATGGCTAAGGGTGGAACGACCGTGGCAGAAGCGCCAGCGCCGCAGGTTAGTCGTGCGTATGTATTGATTCAAACCACCACGTCGCTGATTTCTGCCGGCACTGAACGCATGCTGGTCGGCTTCGGCAAAGCCTCCTACCTAGACAAGGCCCGCCAGCAGCCCGAAAAAGTCAAGATGGTGCTGGAGAAAGTGGCCACTGATGGGCTCTTAACTACCATTGAGGCAGTACGGTCCAAGTTGGCACAACCGCTTCCACTGGGATACAGCAACGTTGGCGTGGTGGCCGAAGTAGGTGCTGGCGTTGAGGGGTTCCAGGTGGGAGACCGAGTGGTGTCCAACGGGCCCCACGCAGACGTGGTGAAGGTGTCGAAGAACCTGTGTGCTCGCATACCTGATGCTGTAGACGATGAATCAGCAGCTTTTGTCGTAGTGGCAAGCATTGGGTTGCAGGGCGTGCGCCTAGCGTTGCCTACACTGGGCGAGGCATTCGTGGTGACCGGCGCCGGGTTGATCGGGCTTCTGACAGTGCAACTGTTGCGTGCGCAAGGATGCAGGGTATTGGCCATCGACTTCGACGAATCCAAACTTTCGCTGGCTCGGCAGTTTGGGGCGCAGACCTGCAACTCCGGAGCGGGTGAAGACCCAATCGCGGCTGGTATGGCGCTGAGCCGGGGCCAAGGTGTGGACGGGGTGATCATCACCGCGTCCACGCAGTCCAATGAGCCGGTAACGCAGGCGGCGCGCATGTGCCGAAAGCGGGGGCGAATTGTGCTGGTGGGTGTTACTGGATTAGAACTGAACCGGGCCGACTTTTACGAGAAAGAGATCAGTTTTCAGGTGAGTTGCTCCTACGGGCCGGGTCGCTACGACCCGAGCTATGAAGAGAAGGGCCAGGACTACCCGGTGGGTTTTGTGCGCTGGACCGAGCAGCGCAACTTCGAAGCCGTGCTAGACATGCTGGCCAGCGGCCAGTTGGACGTCAAGCCGCTGATCACCCACCGGTTTCCATTTGAAGACGCGCCAAAGGCATACGAAGCGCTCACTGCCGACAAAGCGGGGCTCGGGATGCTGCTGCTGTATACCTCGCCAGCCGAGCAGCGTATTGCCCGCAGTGTGACGCTTAAGCCGAGTTCAGTATTTGTGATGCAGCGCCCGGTGATGGGATTTATCGGCGCGGGTAACTATGCATCGCGCATGCTGATACCGGCGTTCAAGGCGGCAGGGGCGCAGTTCCACACCATCGTCACGGCAGGTGGCATCAGTGGCGTGATTCACGGCGAAAAGGCGGGTTTTGCTGAAGCATCAACAGACATGGCCACACTGTTGGCTAACGCATCGATCAACACTGTGGCCATCGTCACACGCCACGACACCCACGCACACTTTGTGGCTCAAGCATTGCATGCGGGCAAGCATGTCTTCGTGGAGAAACCATTGGCAATTGATGCCGAAGGTTTGGCAACGGTGCGCGAGGCTTATGACGCAGCACAAGCCAGCAGTGCCCTTGGTGGCCCCCAGTTGATGGTGGGCTTCAATCGACGCTTTTCCCCACAAGTAAAAAAAATGAAAGCTTTGTTGGCCACCGTGAAAGAACCCAAAAGCTTCATCATGACCATGAATGCAGGCGCTATTCCTGCCAACCATTGGACACAAGACAACGCTGCAGGTGGGGGGCGCATCGTTGGCGAAGCGTGTCACTTTATTGACCTGATGCGCTTTTTGGCAGGTAGTCCAATCGTGTCCACTCAGGCACGCCGAATGGGGGATGCGCCGGGCGTTCAGGTTACCGAAGACAAGGCATCCATCACCCTAGGTTTTGAAGACGGTTCGTTCGGCACGATCATGTATCTGGCTAATGGGGCGGCCAGTTTTCCCAAAGAGCGGGTGGAGGTGTTCGCCGCTGGGCGGGTACTTCAGCTGGACAACTTTCGCAAACTTAAGGGCTACGGCTGGCCAGGCTTCAGCAAGATGAACCTGTGGACGCAGGACAAGGGCCAGAACGCTTGCGCTGCGGCCTTTCTTAAGGCGCTGGAAAATGGCGCGCCTGCAATTTCGCCGGACGAGATTTTTGAGGTTGCAGATGTGACCATTAGTGTGGCCGAGCAGTTACGCAAGCAATGACGGCGTTACTCTACTTTCATACCATTCGTCATTTGCGAATTGGCCAAATATTTTGGCGTATTCGTTTTCGGCTTCACCGACCCAAACCCGATCTCCGCAAGCCACCATTGTGCAGAGAGTCTACGGTTCTTTGGGTATCACCCTGCGAACATAGCCAAAGCATGGTCGGTGAAGATACATTTATGTTTCTAAACCAAACTAGGCAAGTTGTAAATAATGCAGCTTGGAATGATCCATCTGTAGAAAAACTATGGTTATATAACCTGCACTATTTTGATGATCTGAATGCCGTAGGGGCGGTGAGTCGCCGTGCATGGCATCAACGTCTAATCGAAAGGTGGATAGATGAAAATCCACCCGGATATGGAAATGGATGGGAGCCCTATCCGCTCTCTCTCAGAATTGTCAACTGGATCAAGTGGTCACTCGGCGGTGGCGTACTTTCGCTACGGGCTATCGCCAGCCTGGCGATACAGACACGTTTTCTATGCGAGCGATTAGAGTTCCATTTATTGGGGAACCATCTCTTGGCGAACGCCAAGGCGCTGATATTCGCAGGTGCTTTCTTTAAAGATGAGGAGGCGGAAGAATGGCTGGCGAAAGGATCGAAAATCTTGGGCAGCCAGTTGCATGAGCAAATACTGGAGGACGGCGGACATTTCGAGCGCAGTCCGATGTACCACGCGATCATTCTTGAGGACCTACTGGATATTGAGAATCTTACCAAGGCATATGGCTTGGGAGCAATCATCAAGGTAGAGATGGTTGCCAAAATGCGCAACTGGCTTACGGCGATGTGTCATCCTGACTGCGAGATTGCTTTCTTCAACGATGCGGCGTTCGGAGTTGCGAAAAGCCTAAGTGAATTGAATGAATATTCGGAACGTTTGAAGCATGCAGTTCAGAACGCTTCAACCGATGGCGTACTTCGTATGGCGGAAAGCGGTTATATACGACTCCAAAGGGGGGGTGCCGTGCTCATCGTAGATGCAGCACCAATCGGGCCAAGCTATCTTCCTGGTCACGGTCATGCTGACGCCTTGTCGTTCGAACTTGCTCTGTTCGGTCAAAGGGTTATGGTGAACTCAGGAACATCTTGCTATGGCCATAGTTTGGAGCGACAGCGGCAGCGAGGTACCGCTGCACACAATACCTTGGTTATCGACGGACAGGATTCGTCTGAGGTTTGGGCGGGGTTTCGTGTAGCGCGGCGGGCGCAAGTGCATTCGCTGGCTGTCTCAGAAAAAGCGGGGGTTACTCATGTCGATGCGAGTCATGATGGTTATCGACGTCTAGCCGGTAGCAACCTCCATCGCCGCAGCTGGCAGGTTGCTGATGAATCGCTTTTGATAGAGGACGAAATCACAGGTGTGTTTAAACGTGCAGAAATACGATTTCATCTGCATCCATCGATCACTGTGTTGGAAGCGAGTGATAGCCAAGCGTCATTACAACTGACTGACGGTAAGTTGGTCACGGTGGCCTTTGATGGGGCCAATCTCTTTGTCGAGCAGACCTCGTGGCATCCGTACTTTGGGGTTGCCATACCGAGCCTGGTTCTGGTGGCGGCGCTGACCGCCTCAAAAGTTAGGTCGTTCATAAAATGGGGAGAAAACGTTTGAAGATACTGGTCTTGAGTTTTTACTTTAGGCCGGATCTGAGCGCCGGGTCGTTTCGCACCACCGCGCTTGTCGATGCATTAAGGCAGAAGTTACCTGCCGATGGGCGGGTAGATGTGCTGACCACCCTACCCAACCGCTACAGCAGTTTTACGGTAGAGGCCCCTATTGAAGAGATTCTTTCGGGAGTATCTATATTCCGTATCGCATTGCCGCGCCATCAGAGTGGCATGCTTGACCAGACCAAAGCTTTCATTTCGTTTGCACGTGCGGTGTTACGTAAAACGCGTGGTAAAGAATATGATCTGATTTTTGCGACGTCTTCACGCTTAATGACAGCAGTGTTGGGTGCGTATGTTGCCAAGAGAAACCAAAAACCTTTGTATTTGGATCTACGCGACATCTTTGTCGATACGATAAAGGACGTGCTGCCAAAATATTTGGCAATATTAACTTTACCTTTTTTTACGTTACTTGAACGCTGGGCGATCAATAGCGCAAGCAAAGTAAATTTGGTTTCTAAAGGTTTTTCTGGATATTTTGCGACGCGATATCCTAAGCAGAAATTCTCTTTCTTCACCAATGGTATTGATGATGAGTTCTTGTCCTTACCATCAACCGAAAGCGCACCACAGACGGACGGTATGGTGGAGGTGCTGTACACAGGGAACCTGGGTGAGGGGCAAGGGTTGCACACCATAATTCCTGTTTTGGCAAAGAGAATGCGAGGGAGAGTTCGCTTCACAATCATTGGAGACGGAGGGCGAAAAGACGCTTTGCGTGCGGCACTGACAAATGCTGGCGTTGACAATGTCGAGCTTAAGCCTCCAATGAAGCGAGAGCAATTGATCAAGGCATATCTGGCTGCAGACGTGCTGTTCCTGCATTTGAATGACTACGATGCGTTCAGAAAGGTATTGCCTTCTAAACTCTTCGAGTACGGCGCTATGGGTAAGCCTATCTGGGCAGGGGTTGCCGGCTATGCAGCTGAGTTTGTCCGCACCGAGCTGGACAATGCTGCCGTCTTCCATCCCTGCGACGCTGCGGAGGCTGAACGGATGTTCAGTCAGCTTCGGTTGCAGAGCGAGCCTAGAGACCGATTTGTAGCCAAATTTGCGCGTACAAACATTGCAAACGAATTGGCAAGCGACGTTATTAGCACAATTGGTTGAATTTCAGATTTGCATTAACAGTTTATGAGCAGCCGCCTTTTAATTACGGGAGCTTCAGGCTTTGTTGGGCATGCCGTGTGTCGGCAGGCTGTGTGTCACGGTTTTTCTGTCAATGGTGCTTTGCGCAGACGCGGGGAAGTGCCAAAGAGTGTCCAACCATTTGTAGTTGGTGAAATCAATGGATCAACAGATTGGGACAGTGTTTTGCGCGATGTGAGCGCCGTCATCCATCTCGCCGCCCGCGTCCATGTCATGCACGACACCTCAGCCGACCCGCTGACTGCGTTTCGCGCCGTCAATGTGGACGGCACCCTGAACTTGGCACGCCAATCTGCAGCCGCAGGCGTCAAGCGGTTTGTGTTCGTCAGCTCAGTCAAGGTCAACGGCGAGAGCACGCAGCCCGGCCCAGCGTTCGCTGAAGCCGATACCGCCAGCCCGCAAGACGCCTATGGCCAGAGCAAGTACGAAGCCGAGCAGGGCTTGCGCCAACTCGGCGTCGACACCGGTATGGAGTTGGTCATCATCCGCCCGCCGCTGGTTTATGGCCCCGGCGTCAAAGCCAACTTTGCGGCCCTTATGCGCGCCGTCAAGCGCGGCTGGCCTTTGCCGCTGGGCGCGGTGCACAACCAGCGCAGCCTGGTGGCGCTGGACAACCTGGTGGATTTCATCATCACCTGCATCACCCACCCCCAGGCGGCCAACCAGACTTTTTTGGTGAGCGACGGGCAAGACCTGTCCACCACCGAGCTGGTGCGTGGCATGGCGCAAGCTGCCGGGGTGCCGGCGCGGCTGCTGCCAGTGCCGGTATGGGCTTTGCAAGCAGGGGCTTCGTTGCTGGGCAAGGGTGCCGCGGTACAGCGCCTGTGCGGTAATCTGCAGGTGGATATTTCCAAGGCGCGCAGCTTGTTGGGTTGGGTGCCGCCGGTGTCTGTGCAAGAAGGCTTGCGGCGGGCGATGAGCTAGGACGTTTAGGGCACTGGGGGCATGTGGACCACGGGAAGTGATGCAAAATCGATGTCTGATCAAAGAAGATTTGCAAATATGAGCAGAATTACCCTGGTAGTTCCCAGGTAGCACTTATGGAATTCGAGTCGGCATCAGATGCAGAAATCTGGCGGGTGGAGAAGGGATAAAACAGTGCAAATCGAATTTACTCAACATGCTTTGGTCCGGATGGTGGAGCGCGGCATTAGCCGCATTGAAGTAATTTCTACTTTGGATCATCCACTTCGAATCGTTAACGCGCAAAATGGCAGATTTGAAGCACATGGCTGGATAGAGCGCTCTTAAAAGCGCATGTTGTTACGGGTAATTTGTGAGAGTAGCGTGGTCGTAACCGTGATAACTGTCATGGTGACCTGTAAATTCGAAAAGTATGGAGTGATCCCATGAAAATTGAATACGATCCCAAAGCGGATGCAATGTACATCCGATTGATGGCCGGTACCGTGGTCGAGAGTGACGAGGTGCGCCCAGGCGTGGTTTTTGACTTTGACAGTGCTGGCCGCATGCTGGGCATTGAAATGCTAGATGTTAGCCAACGAACCGATAATCCACGCGAGCTCGCCATGGAGTTAGTGGGTGTGTGATCAGTCGGGCTTTTGGTGCCGCCGGTGCCTGTGCAAGAAGGCTTGCGTCTGGCGATGGCCTTATGAAAAGACTCTTTGATGTTGTACTGGGCTGTTTGGCCGCACTTATCTTGTTCGTGCCAGTGCTGCTGGTGGCGATAGCTGTTCGCCTTACGTCCAAAGGCCCCGCCCTGTACTGGTCTGACCGCGTTGGCCGGAATAACGTGATCTTCAAAATGCCCAAGTTCCGCAGCATGCGGGTGGGCACGCCGGCCGTGGCCACTCACTTGCTGGCCAACCCCAAGGCGCACCTGACGCCCATCGGTTCCTTTTTGCGCAAAAGCAGCTTGGATGAATTGCCTCAACTGTGGAGCATTCTGGCGGGCGACATGAGTTTTGTGGGCCCCCGTCCCGCGTTGTTTAACCAGCAGGACTTGATTGTCCTGCGCACCGAGCAGGGTGTGCATACCTTGGTGCCGGGCTTGACGGGTTGGGCGCAAGTCAACGGCCGCGATGAGTTGCCGATTCCAGACAAGGTCAAGCTGGATGTGGCCTATCTGCATCGCCAATCTCTGTGGTTTGACATCTATATTTTGTGGCTGACTTTTGTCAAGGTGCTGAAACGGGACGGGGTAGCGCATTGATGACCAAGGGGCTCGCATCATGAAACGCTTTCTGCCGCATTTGGGCGATCGAATTCTGGCCATACCACGCGATGGCAAGCGTGCCGTTATCTTGGTGGTGGACACAGGCCTGTGCCTGCTCAGCACTTGGCTGGCTTTTTACCTTCGCCTGGGTGAGTTCGTGCCGTGGACAAGTGAGCGCTTGCCGCCATGGTTGTTGGCCGCCGGTGTTTCGGTTTTGTCGGCGATTCCTATTTTTGTGAAGTCCGGGCTGTACCGAGCCATTATTCGCTACAGCGGCCTACCCGCCATGATGGCCATTGCCCGCGCGATGTTGCTTTATGGCGTGGTGTTTGCAGCGGTGTTCACCTTTTATGGCGTGCAGGGTGTGCCCCGTACAGTGGGCTTGATTCAGCCGCTGGTGCTGTTGGTGTTGGTGGGGGCATCGCGTGCCGCAGCCCGTGTGTGGCTGGGCGGCCTTTATCAAAACCGGATCAAACAATCTGCCCTGCCGCAGGTCCTGATTTACGGGGCGGGCAGTGCAGGCCGGCAACTGGCATCGGCCATGTCCAGCGGCCACGAGATGCGCGTGGTGGGCTTTTTGGATGACGACGACCGCCTGCATGGCCATGTGCTCAATGGTTTGCCCATCCACAATCCGGAAGACCTGGCCGAACTGTTGGCTGAAGTGCCGGTGACCGATTTGCTGCTGGCTCTGCCTTCTGTGTCGCGTCAGCGGCGCAACGACATCTTGGCGGGCCTGGCGCCGCACAAGCTGACGGTGCGAACCCTGCCGGGTCTGAGTGACATTGCCACAGGCCGGGTGAGCTTGAGCGATGTTCGTGAGCTGGACATTGACGATCTGCTCGGTCGTGAACCGGTCAAGCCCAATGGCCTGTTGCTACACCGTACCACCCACAACAAGACGGTACTGGTGACCGGAGCCGGTGGCAGCATTGGCAGCGAGCTGTGTCGTCAGATTCTTAAGACAAAGCCGAAGAAGCTGCTTTTGGTGGAAATGAGCGAGTTTGCGCTTTACCAAATTGATCAAGAGCTTCAAGTCATCCTGGCAGATGCGCCTGTTGACCAGAACGATAAATTGCAAATAGTGCCCTTGCTGGCATCCGTGTGTGATGAGGTGCGTATGCACGAGATCATGGACACCTGGAAGCCCAACACGGTGTACCACGCGGCAGCCTACAAGCATGTGCCGCTGGTAGAGCACAACCCAAGTGAGGGCGTGCGCAACAATGTGTGGGGCACCCGGGTATGCGCCGAGGCTGCGGCCCGCAATGGCGTGCAAAACTTTGTGCTGATCAGCACCGACAAGGCCGTGCGCCCCACCAACATCATGGGCGCGACCAAGCGCCTGGCAGAGATGGTGTTGCAGGCATTGGCTGAGTTAAACCCCGCGGTCACTGCCGAGGGGGGCCGGGCGGCTGCCGCACGCACTTGTTTCTCGATGGTGCGCTTTGGCAACGTGCTGGGCTCCAGCGGCTCGGTGGTGCCGCTGTTTCGCGAGCAGATCAAAAAGGGTGGGCCTATCACGCTCACACACGCTGACATCACCCGCTACTTCATGACCATTCCAGAGGCAGCCCAGCTGGTTATCCAAGCGGGGGCCATGGGCACCGGCGGTGATGTGTTTGTGCTCGATATGGGACAACCAGTGCGCATTTTTGATTTGGCGACACGGATCGTGGAGTTGTCTGGTCTGACAGTTAAATCTGACGACAGACCAAACGGTGATATTGAAATCACCGTCACAGGCTTGCGGCCGGGTGAAAAACTCTATGAAGAGTTGCTGATTGGCGACAACCCCAAACCGACTCAGCATGCCCGCATCATGAAAGCGCACGAGAAATTTTTGCCATGGCAAGAGCTGGACGAACAGCTGAGCGCCCTGAGCCTGGCCATTAGCGCCAACGACGTGCCCATCATCCGTGGCATGCTGAAGCAACTGGTCAGCGGTTATCAGCCCAGCGGCGAAGTGGTCGATTGGGTGTATCTGGCCCAACAGAGCGAAGCGGTGGCTGACCAGTAGTCAAGCAACAGCCGGCCAAGTACCTTGGCCCCAATGGCAATACCAAATAGCATTTGGCTATCCAGGCTTGATGGCCCTGCAGTAACATGCAGCCATGACCGACCAAGCCCCCGACCCCAGCTCCATTTCTCCGCGCCAAAAGGCCGACATCCTTGCGCAGGCCTTGCCGTACATCCGCAAGTTCCATGGCAAGACCATGGTCATCAAGTATGGCGGCAACGCCATGACCGACCCCGAACTGCAAGCCGACTTTGCCGAAGACGTGGTGCTGCTCAAGCTGGTGGGCATCAACCCGGTGGTGGTGCATGGCGGTGGGCCGCAGATTGAAAACGCGCTGAACCGCCTGGGCAAAAAGGGCGAGTTCATCCAGGGTATGCGCGTGACCGACGCCGAAACCATGGAGGTGGTGGAGTGGGTGCTGGGTGGCGAGGTGCAGCAGGACATTGTGGGCCTGATCAACCAGGCCGGCGGCAAGGCGGTGGGCCTGACCGGGCGTGACGGCGGCCTGATCCGGGCGCAAAAGCTCAAGATGGTGGACAACCAGGACCCCAGCAAGGAAGTGGATGTGGGCCAGGTGGGCGACATCGTCAGCATTGACCCCAGCGTGGTCAAGGCGCTGCAAGACGATGCCTTCATTCCCGTCGTCAGCCCGATCGGCTTTGGCGTGCACAACGAAAGCTACAACATCAATGCCGATGTGGTAGCGGCCCGGCTGGCCACGGTGCTCAAGGCCGAAAAACTCATCATGCTCACCAACATCAGCGGCGTGCTCAACAAGGCGGGCGAACTGTTGACGGATCTGACCGCTCGCCGCATTGACGAGCTGTTTGCCGATGGCACGATTTCGGGCGGCATGTTGCCCAAGATCAGCGGCGCGCTGGACGCGGCCAAAAGCGGTGTGAACTCGGTGCACATTGTGGACGGCCGTGTGCCCCATGTGCTGCTGTTGGAGATCTTGACCGACCAGGCCTTTGGCACCATGATCCGCTCCCACTGACACCTTCGGCTCTGCTGCCCATGCCTGATACCGACCTCGCTGCCTCGCCCGTTGACGCTGCCGGCTCAGAGCTTGGGCCGCTGGCGCGAAAGCGGCCCAAGCCGGGTGAGCGCCGGGTTCAGATTTTGCAGGCGCTGGCCACCATGCTGGAGCAGCCGGGGTCCGACCGCATCACGACCGCCGCGCTGGCGGCGCGCTTGGGCGTCAGTGAGGCGGCCCTGTACCGTCACTTTGCCAGCAAGGCGCAGATGTTCGAAGGCCTGATCGATTTCATCGAGCAGACCGTGTTCAGCCTGGTCAATCAGATTGTCCGGCGCGATGCCGAGACGCCGCCCGCTCATGCGGCGACCAGCGTGCGCCAAGCCGAGCGCGTGGTGGCGATGGTCATCCAGTTTGCCGAGAAAAACCCCGGCATGACCCGCGTGATGGTGGGCGACGCGCTGGTGTTTGAGCATGAGCGCCTGCAGCAGCGCATGAACCAGTTTTTTGACAAGCTCGAAGCCAGCCTGCGTCAGTGCCTGCGGGACGGCTCGGCGATCGGTGCCTCGGCCACGCCAAGTGCCGATGCGCAGCTGATGGCCTCGGTGCTGACAGCTTTTTTGGTGGGCCGGTTGCAACGCTACGCCCGCTCAGGGTTCCGGCGCCTGCCGTCCGAGCACCTGCCTGCCAGCCTGGCGCTGATCTGTCAAAAAGACATGGCATCTTGAAGGGGTATCGGGCCACAGTGCCCGAAAATGCGGCAAAATAGCACGACCGTTCTATTTTCGCCATGAACCCAGCCCTGTCACCCCTTCTGCAGCCCGAGCCCTCCGAGCCCTCCGAGCCGTCGGTGCGCCTGCGTGTCCTGCCCAAGGGGCAGCAGACCAAGCAGGCCATCCTGGAGGCGGCGCTGGCCCTGGCCTCGCAAATCGGCTTGGAGGGGCTGAGCATCGGCGCCTTGGCCGAGGTCACGCACATGAGCAAGTCGGGTGTGTTTGCCCATTTTGGCTCGCGTGAAGAACTTCAGATTTCGGTCATCCGCGAGTACTACAGCCGCTTTGCCGATGAGGTGTTTTACCCCGCCATGCAGCAGCCGCGCGGCCTGCCCCGAGTGCGTGCGCTGTTTGACAACTGGATGCAGCGGGTGGCGGTAGAAATCCAGTCGGGCTGCATCTTCATCAGCGGCGCGGTCGAGTTTGACGACCGGCCCGGCCCGGTGCGCGATGCGCTGGCCAGCTCGGTGAAGGCCTGGCTCGCGGCCCTGTACCGCGCTGTGGTTCAGGCCAAGCAAGAGGGGCACCTGCTGCCCACTGCCGACGAAGAGCAAATGGCCTTCGAGATCCATGCCCTCATTTTGGCCCTGCATTACGAGGCGCGGTTTTTGCAAAACCCGTCCTCCGTGGGCCGCGCCCACCGGGGTTTTGACAACATCCTGGCGCGCTACGGGCCAGCGGCCCCAGCCTAGACACCGTTTCCATCACATCCAACCCATCCTCGAAGGAGTCAACCCATGCCCGCCTACACCCCGCCACTGCGCGACATGCAGTTTGTCATGCACGAATTGCTCAAGGTTACTGATGCCTTCCAGGTCATGCCCCGGCACGCCGAGGTCGACGTCGACACCATCAATGCCGTGCTGGAAGAGGGCGGCAAGTTTGCTGCCGAGGTGTTGTTCCCGCTCAATGTCAGCGGCGACACCGAGGGCTGCAGCCTCGACCCAACCAGCCACGCCGTGACCACGCCCAAGGGATTCAAGGAGGCCTATGCCAGCTATGTGGCTGGTGGCTGGGCCGCATTGAGCTGCGACACCGCCTTTGGCGGCCAGGGCCTGCCGCTGGTGGTGAACCAGATGTTTTACGAGATGCTCAACAGCGCCAACCAGGCCTGGACCATGTACCCCGGCCTGACGCACGGCGCCTACGCCTCGTTG
>Ga0214921_10002587_pt1 | contig 29185 bp, 23 predicted proteins | sample LL1505_MetaG_FD_177992 | JGI IMG/M metagenome (GOLD analysis project Ga0214921, IMG submission 177992) | Freshwater microbial communities from Lake Lanier, Atlanta, Georgia, United States - LL-1505 | ecosystem: Environmental > Aquatic > Freshwater > Lake | place: USA: Georgia | collected...
TATTAAAGAAACTTCTTTTAATGTTAACTTTGTAATATCTTCATTTCCAATTTGATTTATTATAAAAGTATTATTTATTACATTATTACTATTTATTGTATTATTATTATTTATTGTATTATTATTATTACTATTTATTATATTATTATTAATTATATCAGTCGTATTACTAGTTGTATTATTACTATTATTATTACTTGTATTATTTGTATTATTACATTTAATATTATTAGGATTCTTTTTACATGTTATTATATGACGTTCTAAATTAAATTTTCTAGTAAATGGTTTATTACATAAATAACATGTATTATTATCAATTTTAATAAAATCATCAGCATTATGAAATTTATTTTTATGATTCCATAAAGAATTATAACTTGAATAATATTTATTACATATTTTACAATAATTTGGTGTATCCATAATAATATAATTATAATATGTCTTTATATTATCATTATATATTATTAAATATAATAAATTTTATAATATTTATATTATTTTATATTATATCTATGATTTTAATGATTAATATTATATTTTTATATAACTATTACATCAAATTCACTGAATTTTGGGACAAAATTAAAACTGTTTTTATTTTATTAATTTAAGAGATTAGCTCCTAAATTAACACTTTTTTATAAAAAAAAGCAAATTAAAAATTTAATGAATATAATATAATTGCACCATTACTGGCATTTTTCCTATTTGATAGCTAATTATCGGTTCAGATATTTTATTTATCTTCTAATTTAAAACTACGTTTAAATTTTTATGTTTGTAATTAATTTACTTTATGTTTTCTTTTTATTTATATATCAATACACTTATATTTTCTAAAAATATATTTTTTATATTCATCTAATAATACATCGTTAATTTTATTTTTAAATTTTTTATAATCACATGTTTTTGAATTATATTTAAATAATTTTCAATATCACTTATTCATGTTTTATTTTTATAATTTTGTAATAATCTATTATATTTTAATCCTTTGATATGTTCTTTATTAGTATATCTTAATCTGTACTTTTTTAGTTATTTTAACCAATTTGTATAAATTTAGTTATTATGTGTTGATAATATTTTATAAAATAAACATGTTTAATTTTAGCAATGTTTTTAATTAATTTAAATTTGATAAATATAACATTTTATTACACATTGACGGGTCAATGTGCAATAAATCAAGTATTAGTTAAATAATTAAAATTAATTTTAAACCTTATAATATTAGGATTAAATTAAAATATTCTAATATAATATTCAACATAATTATTTATAAAATCACTTATAATTTATTAGTTATTTGTAAAGTTAAATATTTTTAATACATTATATTAAATATTTTATAAAATAATATTTTTTCTTTGATTATATAATTCATCAACTTTTAATAAAAAATTATGTTGACTAATATCAACAATATTTAGTTTATTACCACAACAATCTATATTATCACTTAATTTTTCTTTCATTAAATTCCACAATATATTTGCATTTGGACAACATTCAATCATTTTAATTTCAGTATAACCTTCTAATTGTTCGGGCAAAATAAAAATTTTTAATTTTTATTTTGCCCAAAGAACTCATAAAAATTAAAAATTTTTATGAGTTGTTCCTTTTTCTTATTAATATATCTTTTCTGTCCTCTAATAACATAATACTTATAAGTTTCTAATTTATTTTTCATAATAATAAAATATTCAGTGGTTGCTTTCTTTTTAGTATTTATAACTCTATCTTCAACTGCGATGTCTAATTTTTTAGCTACTTTATTTAATGTTTTATCAGTATTATCTAATTTTTCGTTAGTTAACTCTAATTCTTCATTGGTATCATCTAACTTATCATTTGTTATATCTAATCTTTCAAGAGTTTCGCTAAAAAATAAAAATTTATAATTTTTATTTTTTTGCTTAATAACTAATAAAAAATCTTTGATTTTTTATTAGTTGTTTCATTTAACTGTAGTTCTAATTTTTTACTTCTATTTATAATTTCAATATTCATAGTTTTAATTTCTTCATTAATTTTATGAGTTGTTTTATTATCTTCCAATAATTGATTGACTTTAACTTCTAATTTATCAATTTTATTATCTTTTTTATCAATTTTGTATTTCAATTTTATAATATATTTTTCTTTAAGTTCTACTTGACGGGCTCTGAAAGAGCCCTGCAGGGTTCCATAGGAACCCGTAATCATTATAATATTTTATACATTCTTCTAGTAATAAATAATATTTAGCATATTTTTTAGTTTTTAATGATCTCATTAAACATATTTTGAATGCTCTAGGATGTAAATAATATTCATTTTTTATAACAGTTCCTCTATTTTGCCTAACCTGCGAAACGTTTCGCAGGTTGTAATCTTTATTCTCTTCCATTTCATATTGTTCTAACATTTTTTTAATATCGTTAGTTGTTCCTTTCATTGTTATTACATTATATTTTTGTAGCATATCATGATGTATACAACATTCATTTTTACTAACTAATTCAATAAATTCATCAATAAAACTTATATCAATATTAAAGTCTATTTTATTGATTTCTTTAACGTATTCTATAATAGTTATTTGTTGTTGATTTTCTACTAAATATGTATTATATTCATTAATTGATTTAAAAGTATTCATTAAATAATTAAGTATTATATATTTAATTATTTAATATATCAATTTTTTTGTATTATATAAAATACTTAAATAAATAATTATGTATATTATAATGGATAATATTGAAAAAGGTTATCAATATGAATTATTTATAAATAATTATCTTAATACTAAAGATAATATTAAGATTTCGTATTTATGGAAAGATATTCCAGAATATTTATTATTTGATTATGGATTTATTAAATCTTATAATGATTATCGATTACAAAGAAAAACTAATAATATTAATAAACTTGAAGATATCGGATCTGATATTATATATATAAATCAAAATGATAAATGTATTATAGTTCAATGTAAAAATTATACTAAATCTATTAAAATTGAAGATTTATCTGGATTCTTTTTTATTATGTGTAAACATATTGATAAAATTGGAGAAATTTATTATACTAATAAATTAAGTAAAAAAATATTAAATGAATATGAAGATAATGATAGAATAAAATTAATTAAAAAAGAATTTATACAAGATAATAAAATAATCGATATTATTAAACCATATGATTATCAAAATAAAATTATTAAATTAGCTGAAGAATATTATAAAAATAACCCTTTGGGTAGTGGAATTATTTCTTGTCCATGTGGCACTGGTAAAACTTTAATTAGTTGTTATATTGCTATGAATTATAAAATAGTTATTATGATTACGCCATTGAAACAATATGCTAAACAAAATATAGATAGATTTCAATTATATGAACAAGATAGAGTATCATTATTAATTGATTCAGATGGTTCAAGAGATTTAATAGAAATAAATAAATTTATAAAAAACAATAATAAAATATTATTATCAGTAACATATAAATCTTGTGATATTATAAATTTATTAGATTTAAATGATAATTATTTTGTAATATTTGATGAATTTCATAATTTTAGTTATAACAATATTTATGATGAAGAAAATGATATTTATAAATTAATTAATAATGATAATATTAAAAAATTATATTTATCTGCTACACCAAGGATTTATGAATTAGAAGATAATAATGATATTGATGTTAATGAAATATTTGGAGATTATATTTATAAGATGTCATTCAATGAAGCAATAAATAATAAATACATATCAGATTATGAATTATATTTACCTATTTTTAGTAATGAGAGTAATGAAGAAATAAATAATTTAAATATTCATGAAGATTATTTACTTAAATTACAATTCTTAATAGAAGCAATTAAAATGTGTGGTAATTTAAAAATTATAGTATATGTTATAACACACGAAGAAATAGATACTTTTATTTCTGAATTTAATAAATTAAATGAATATTATGTTTATGATGTAGATATTAATAAAATAACTTGCGATGATAGTTATAATAAAAGAACAAAAATATTAGATAATTTTAATAATTCAAATAAAATAAATATATTATTAAGTGTTCATATTTTAGATGAAGCAATTGATATACCAAGTTGTAATGCAATATATATGAGTTATGTAAGTAATTCAAAAATTAAAAATATTCAAAGAATGAGTAGAGCAATGAGATATCAAAATAATAAAATAGCTAAAATATTTTTATTTTGTAAAGATATAGATGAAAGTATATCATATATAAGTTCAATAAGAGAATATGATACAGATTTTATAAAAAAAATAAATTATTTATCAATAAATGAGAATATAAAAGATAAAAAAGAAAGAGATATTATTACAAGTAAAAATTTAGAGAAAAATAAGATAAAAATATTAGGTATAAAATTATATAGAAGTGATAATTGGGATAATATTTTAGAAAAAGTAAAAATATATATAGATGAGAATAATAAGAGACCATCTGGTCATAATGAAAATAAAGAAATAAAAACATTAGGTAATTGGATTTACACACAACAAACAAATTATAAAAATAAAAATCAAAAAATGTCAAATGAAAATATTTATAATAAATGGTCTGAATTTATTAATGATAAGAAATATCAAATATATTTTGAAGATAATGATACTATTTGGATTAATACTTTAGAAAAAGTAAAAAAATATATTGATGTAAATAATAAAAGACCTTCCTTACATAATAAAAATAAAGATATACATATTTTGGGTACGTGGATTATTAGCCAATCATTTACATATAAAATAAAAAAAGGAATAATGAAAAATCAAGAAATATATAATAAATGGACTGATTTTATTAATCATGATAAATATAAACAATATTTTGAAGATAATGATACTATTTGGAATAATACTTTAGATAAAGTAAAAAAATATATAGATGAAAATAATAAAAAACCATCTAAAGATAATAAATTATTAGATAATTGGATTTCTTGTCAGCAAACAAATTTTAAAAACAAAAATCAAATAATGTCAAATGAAAATATTTATAATAAATGGTCTGAATTTATAAATGATGATAAATATAAGAAATATTTTTATGATAATAATATAATTTGGATTAATACTTTAGAAGAAGTTAAAATATATATTAATAATAATAATGAAAGACCTTCGCAACATAATGATAATAAATATATACATAAATTAGGAAAGTGGTTATCTGTTCAGTCTAATAGTTATAAAATTAAAAAATATATTATGTTAAATGAAGAAATATATAATAAATGGACTAATTTTATAAATGATAATAACTATAAAAAATATTTTGAAGATAATAAAAATATTTGGATTGATACTTTAGAACAAGTTAAACTATATATAAATAAAAATAATAAAAGACCTTCTTCTACTGATAAAGATAATGAAAATAAAAAATTAGGTAGTTGGATATGCACTCAATTAATTAAATATAAAACAAAAAAAGAAATAATGTCTAATGAAAACATTTATAATAAATGGACTGAATTTATAAATGATGACAAATACAAAATATATTTTGAAGATAATAATAAAAAATGGATTGATACTTTAGAAAAAGTAAAAATATATATAAACGAAAATAATAAAAGACCATCTAAAGATAATAAAAATATAGAAATTAAATCATTAGGTTCATGGATAGGTTCACAAGTTAATAATTATAAAACTAAAAAAAATATAATGTCAAATAAAGAAATATATAATAAATGGACAAATTTTATAAATGATGATAAATATAAGAAATATTTTTAATATTAATTATGAATTTTTACTTAAAATTATATTTATTATTAGATAATAATGAGTATTTTTTATGCATATTCGAATAATAGACCTGAAACAAAAATAACATATGATAAGGTTTGTGAAAAAATAGATAATATTATTATTGATGTTTGTAATAATGATATAAATAATTCACATCAATTACTCAATAAAATAAAAAATCATATTAAATCAGCAGATATTTTTGTATGTGATATAACTCCAGATTATATATTAAATGATAATGTATCATTACCAAATCCAAATACAATGATTGAATTAGGTTATGCTTTACAATATTTTGAAAATAGTAATATTATATTATTATTAAATGAAAAAATTAGTAGAAATATACCATCAATGTTAACAGGATTTGATTTATTTTATTATAATACTGATGAAACTGAATATTATTTGAATATAGTAGAAAAGATAGAAAGTAATATTAATAATTATAAGTCAAATGATGATTGGAAATCATTTAATTATCCATTATCCAAAAAATTTATAACATCCTTACAAGGTATCATAGATATTAATTCAAATGATTATAATATTAGAATCAATAATAAAATCAATCAAGCTGTCATATTATTCCAATGTAATGAAGGTTCTACAATAAAAATTAATGTTATTAGTAAAAAATTAATATTAAAAAATAAAGAAATTTGTCTTTCTAATTATGATAATTTGTATAATGAATTACAACATCTAGAATTGATTATAAAATTTAATAAAGATTCTTAAAAATTTACATTTTATTAGCGCAATTATATAATTAAATGAATTTTTGAAGAAGTTTATTAGCGCAATTATATAATAAAATTTTTTTTTAAGAAGTGTTCATATGATGATATAATAAAATAAGCATTGTAAAATAATAAGCATAATGATATCATCACATATATCTATTTTATAAATTTATTGATAGTTTATATCAATAAAATGGTGTTTTTTTAATTGAAATATTTTTTATTAAAAAATATTTTAATTAAAAATAAATATATTATATATTTTTATATGACAGAAAGAAATTATATATTTTTAACTGAAAAAGAAATAGAAGAACAAGAAAAAGAAATAGATAAACAACATTTACAAAAAAGTATTCGCATTAGAGGTGTCAATGTTAATACAATTGGAGAACTTAGAAAATATATAACATCTGTAAAAAGAGCAAAAAAATTTGAAAACTATCTAGAAGATGATGATTACTATTATATATTAGAATGGATTATACAAAAAGAAGTTAAAAATAAATCTAAATAAAATAAAATAATAATATAATTATAATATATATGAGCATTTATAAAAAAGATGATCTATTTGCATTATATGAATATTTTTATAAAACAGTTGATGAAATAATATATAAAATTCATAATAATATTACAATAAATACAAATTTATTTTATTGTAATTATAATTTATTAAATAATAATAGTAAATTGATATTACCATTAACAATATGTTTAGGTGGAGGTGGTTATTTATTATATAAAAAAATATTTGAAAAAGAAGGTCTTAAATATGAAAATAATATAATTACTTATGATTATGATTTAAGTTTTAGTATATATAAATATATAGAAATAGTAAAATTAAATGCTATTGAAAATGAACTTATTAAAATATGTAATCAATGTTTAAAAGAATTTAAATATATGAATTTAAATAAAAATATTTTTTCTTTTGATTGTAAAATTAATAAACAAAGATTACATTTTAGAATTATATGTGATACAAAAATAAATAATATATTTCATATATTAGAATTAAGTTTTTGGTTAAATGGAAAAATAAGTGATAATTTTAGTATCAATGATTTTTATAATAGATCATTAATATTATATCATAATATAGATTATTATTATTTATTACCATTAGATTTATTAGTAAAAACAACTTTATATGCAATTGTTGATTTCTTCGAAAAAAGAAATTTTAGTAAATGTATTAAATATTTAGATAGATTAAAATTTATCAAAAAAAATAATGATAAATATATGAAATTAGAAAATAATTCAAATATTTTATTTTTATTATTAGATACTTATGGGGAAAAAATTAAAAGAAAATACAAAATGATTCATGATTATCCTTATATTATAGCATATGATATAGGTAATATAAAAAATAATGGTATTATTAAATGTATTTATAGATATTTAAGAAAAAATAATAAAGAAAAAATAACAGAAATAATAAGAAAATATAAAAATAAATGTAAAGATAAAAAAGAATATATTAATAGTGAAATAACATTAATTGATACTGAAATTAATACTCCTGAAAATTAAATATTATATTAAAATTCTAATATTATATAGTTTTATAGTTTTATACAATCTAGTAAGAAAAAGTATATTAAACTGTATTAAAAATATAGTCTAATATATTTATCTTTTTTTAGGGCAGTTTTATCACCCCATATCATGATAGCTACTAGTGCTCTTTATAGCTATTCATTATATATATAACAAACTCACTAATTATGCACCTAGATTTTTATAAGGAAAATCTACAAACCCAATATTATATAATAATATATCTTAAAAAATTATAATAATTATTAAAAATATTATAATTTTTAAGAATTATATATTTTTTATTTTACTAATTTTATTAATATTAAGTATATTTTTTCCCAATCGCATAGAAATTAAATATTTAATATATTAACCACTAAAACACAATTTTTAACTAAAAAAATTAATACAATTATTTACAATATCTATAAAAAAATTAATATCTTTCTCAATTGGTAATACAAATCTATCTCTATTTGCTATTTCTCTATAATTATTTAATTTTATTAATACCATATTTTCAACAGTATTCATAACTTGTTCATTTATACATTCTTTATAATAAATTACTTCATGTTCGGTTGTTTTATTATAGACACTTAATCTATTTTTAAGATTAACTGTTTTACCTATTATATATATTCTATTTTTTTTATTTTCTTCAGTAGTTAATATATAAATAACATTTTTAGGATAATCTATTCTTTTATGTTTTTTTAAATATGTATCTTCAAGTAATTTAATTTTTTTATCTTTCATTTCATCTATTAAATTTTTATTAATTTCTACTTTTCTATTTAAACATAATAAACGTATCCACTTACTAACTTGTAACGCAAAATTAGGAGATATCCATTGTGCTAATTGTATTGCTAAATCTGGATGTATCCATGTTTCTTGTTCAAAATTACTACTATTTCCTTCAATTAATTGTGAAGTTGGAATCCCGGAATAACTTTCTAATTCATTAATTAATTCTTTAGTAGTATTTAAATGATACCAATCAACAAATTTTTTATTTCCAGCTTGACAAAGTTGAGTAGCATTAATATAATTATCTTCTAATCTTGATAAAATATTTATATCATTTAATACTAATGAAGATTGTATATTAACTATTATTTCTTTATTTATAATTTCATTATCATTATTTAATAATTCTTGTAGTTTTTTATCTTTTTCTAAAATCATATTTATTAGTTGATTATTTACTGGTAAATCTTTATTTAATTTATTAATATCATTTTTTATAATTGATAAATCATTACATATTTTATTTGGGCTATGATATTCTTGTTTTGGTATAATATATATACGATTATTTAATATATATTCTTTAATTTCATCAGTTAATTCAATATTATTTTTTATGGCAGGACATATTTTCTTTAGATTATAAAAATGACGTCGTATATCATTTTTTATTTTTGTAGTAAATCCACATCTAATACATAAATAATTATCTTTCTTATTCATTATAATTTATATAATTATTTAATCTTTATATATATACTTAAAAATACTTAAAATTATTAATTAAACCATTATAAACTATTTTATGTATTACCCCCTAAAAATAATACAATTCTATCTACTATAATTAGTCAATTTTAATAATACCATATTTTCAAAGGTAGTAATAACTTTTTCATTTATACATTTTTTATAATAAATTACTTAATGTTTTGTTGTGTCGTTATATACACTTAATATATTTTTAATATTTTTCTAAAAATCATATTTATTAGTTGATTGTTTACTGATAAATCTTTATTTAATTTGCAAATATCATTTTTTATAATTGATAAATCATGATATATTTTTATTTTATAAATGATATAAAAAACCGTTGAATATTGTTAAAATTTGCTATTTATTGTTAAAATTTGTCAATTTTTATTAACTTTATGTATATATTTTTATTATTACTAAACATTTAAGTATAATATTATAATACCCCCCCCTATAAAAAAATATTGTTAATATTTATATCAAAATGATACATATGGGGTGTAGCCCCAAATAAATATTAATTAATTAATTATATTAATTAATATGATAATACAATTTAAAATTTATAATGATATATCAATTAGATATCTTAATAAAAAGTTATTGTTTATAAATAAAATAATTATTTATAAAATAATACATTTTTTCGGAAAAAATATTTAATTTATTAATGATTTTATAAAATCATTTTTAAATTCTTCATCATTTTTAAATGATTCTAAAAATTTTTTATTTAATTCTATTATAAAAGATTTAGTATTTTTTTTTATTATACTTTCAATACCTTTTTTTACTTTAGTTTGTTCAACTTTATTGATTTTTAATAATATATTATTATAAATTTTATAATAATTATCATATATAGAATAATCATTATCAGATTCATAATATTGATCGTCATTATCATTATATAAAATTTTATTATTAGTTCTTCTATAAATATATGGTTGAATATCAAACCATGCAAGAAATTTATAATATTCTTCTAACATTTCACGTATTTCCATTTTATATCTATAATTATTTTCATTTAATAATTTACGAATTATATAACATTCATAAGCATTAAGATAAGCATATTGTATTTTATCAATTATATTTTTAATACCAAAATCAATTAAAAATGAGCACCATTCATCATCACAAAATATTTTAATTTTATTAATTATATTATCATAATATATATTCAATTTATTTATATCATTAATTGTAGTAATTTCATCAATTATATTGATAATACTTTCTAAATTAAGATGAAAATGTTTAAATTTATTATTTTTTAATTTATCTGTTTTTACTAAAAATGTTTTATTTAATGTTTCGGCAAAACATCAGTTTGCCTTAATAATTAATTTTAAAAAAACTAAGTTTTTTTAAAATTAATTGTTTCATCAATATCAACTAATTCTATATTTTTATATTTTATATATTTATTTATTTTATCAACAGAATTTATCCCTGAAATTAAATTATTAATTTGTTGATAATTATTTATTATTTGATTATTTATAATTGGTTGTTGTATTTGAGGTTCTTGTTTTGGTATAATATATATACGATTATTTAATATATATTCTTTAATTTCATTAGTTAATTCAACATTATTTTTAATGGCGGGAACGTTAGACAAAAAAGCTAAAGCTTTTTTTTGTCTAACTACCTGAAGGGACATATTTTTTTTAGATTATAAAAATGATTTCTCATATGATTTTTATTATTACTATTAAATCCACATCTTATACATAAATAATTGTCTTTTTTTGTCATATAATATATTATATCCTTGTCTTTAATTGAAAATAGTTAAATTTATACTATGTATAAATATAAGTATTTGTTTATTTTTAATTACTATTTAATAGTTTTTTATTACGCGGGTCCTTAATAAAAATATGATTATTATATTATTTTACCTGTTAATTTAAAAAATTCAATTTGTAATTCTAATTGTTTTGTTTTATTTTCTATTTCTAATTGTTTAGTTTTATTTTCTATTTCTAATTGTTTTGTTTTTTCTTCTTCTAATTTTATAGACTTTTCAATTTCCATTTGTTTAGTTTTTTCAATAATACTAATATTTTTTAATTCTAATAATTTACTTTTATTTGAATAATCAATATTATTTTCTAATATTGATATTTTATCGGTTAATATATTATTTTTTATATCATCTATTGATTGATTATTTATTGTATCAAATATTTTATCTATTTCATTAATTATTTTATTTATAGTTATTTCATTAGTTGTATTAAATATTTCTATATGGTTTTCATAAATAATATTTATTTTATAATCTTTTACTAATTTTTTAATACTATCTTCAACTTCTTTCATTTTATTCATGTTTTCACAAATATAAATTTTTATTATTTGTATATAATTTAAGTTATTTTTATGATTATTAAGTCTATCTTTCAATTCTGATGATTTACCAAATTTATAAATATTATCTTTAATATGTAATATGTAAATACAATCTTTACCATTATATTTATCTAAATTATTATAATTATTAATTGAATAAGTTCCTGTTTTTCTTATTGATGGTAATACTTCAGATGTCACCCATTTTTTAAATTTCTTTGCTTCTGGCATTTTAGAAGTGCATACTAAACTATAAAATCCTGATTCATTTATAAAAATTGTTTGTGGATGTTCATCTTTAATAATTGCATGGATATTAGCTATCTCATCTATTTTTTCAAAGCCCGAGGAATCCCAGGGCTTAAAAATAGAAATTTCTATTTTGTCATATTCTTCAATATGAGTACTGATTGCATATGCAGTATCTGAATAATTTAACATATTTGCAATGTCTGCACCCTTAAAATAAATAGTATCATTATAGTAAAAATATTTTATTGTTTTTTTATTAAAGTATAATAAATTTTGATTATAATCAATAACATTTATACTATTTGATACAACTAATTCATTTTTAGTATCAGATATTTCATTTTCTAAATGTAAATAACTATTGACTACGGCTTGTTGTTTAATAACTGTTGTTTTACTATTTTTTTCTTCTTTCAATTGATTTAGAAATTGTTTAGCTTTTGTTGATAATGATTTTTCTAATACTTCAATTAATTTAGATTTAGTAATATAATATTCACCATTATATAATAATTTAGAATCAATTTTACTAATATAAGGACCTGGATATTTAGACATTTCGCATTTATAAACAACTTCATTAATATTATATCGACTTTTGTATTTTTTTATATCAAAATTAGTAATAATATTTAATTCAGAATTAGTATTATCATTATTATTATCATTAGTATTAGTATTAGTATTATCATTATTATTATCATTAGTATTAGTATCAATATTATTATTAGTATTAGTATTAGTATTAGTATTAGTATTAGTATTAGTATTAGTATTAGTATTAGTATTAGTATTAGTATTAGTATTAATATTATTAGTATCAGTACTAGTATTAGTATTAGAATTAGTATTAGTATTAGTATTATTATTAATTATTTGTTCTGGTATACGGTTATTTAATATATATTCTTTCATTTCATTAGTTAATTCAACATTATTTTTTATGGCGGGACATATTTTTTTTAGATTATAAAAATGATTTCTCATATGATTTTTATTATTACTATTAAATCCACATCTTGGACATGTATATTTGTCTTTTTTTGCCATATAATATATTATATTCTTGTCTTTAATTAAATATAATTAAAAATACTTAAATTGATTAATTAATTAACAGTTCTTTTATTTATAGCTATACATATAATAAATAATTATTTAAAAAATACACAACTAAATAATATAATGATAATATAAATATATTATCATTATATAAAATAAATTATTTACCTTTTTTCTTTTTAGTTAATGTTTGTGATGGATGAGACTCAATTATTTTCTTAGAAGTCCAATCATTATATTTTTCTTTTAATTCTAATAACTCATTCAACCACATTGTATCAGAAGATAATTCTAATAATGTATTATATTCAGTTTTTATTTTATCTTCTTGTTTTTGTAATTCTTCTATTTTTTCTAAAGTTAAATTATAAATAGGCATTGATAATAAATAATCATAAGATGTATTAGTATCATTTATTGTTTTACCCATTCTAGGAAATTTATGACTTTCTAATTCAAATTCTAATGCTGATTTTTTCTTTTTGTTTACTATTAATTCATTGTTGACTACCATTAATAAATTGTTAAACTTCAAATGTTTTTACATAATTTTTAATTAAATATCAATGATTAGTATTAAATTTTTATAACTATATTTATTTATTTAATTATATATAAAAAAATTGAAAATAATAATTTAAAATAATTTCTATATATTTATACCTAGTACCGTAGCCATTTTGGCTCAAGCTGATCCTGCTACTTTAAAAGCTTTGGGAAGGATACCACAATGGGGGTAAATTCTTTGTCCTTAGTTCGGAGAGCAGGCGTCGATGGTAGCAAGAAGTGGATGCCTCGCGACACATGGAAGACAACTCATGGCAAGGGCAAAGGCAAGGGAAAAGAGACTTGTCCAATCCTGTATGACAGGAAGAAGATCCCCATTGTCCAAGCTCCTGTTATGGAGAGGGTGCTGGTTCATCAGGCACAGCCTCTGGATGATTCATCTATGTGGGACATGTATTACTGCAGCGTGTGCAAGAACACTTACAACCCTTATGACCCATCTACCTATGCTAACAACTGGGTGCAGCTAGAGCCCCCATGCAATGGGTGGTCATGCTATGCTTGCGTGGTGTCAGGGAAGAAATACGATCCAAATGCACCAGATTGGTGCTTTGGCAATGGCAGGACCCGCAGAAGGATTGCCTGAACTGACTAACATGCTTCAGTAAGAAGGTATGTGTACAGTCATGTGTTGACTTGACGCAAATTGATTACAGGTAATACCTGCCAAGGAGAAAAACATAAATATTTATGTGTTACCTGCCAAGGAGAAAAACATAAATATTAATTTTAATATTTATGTTTTTATTTTATAAAATAAATCATTTACCTTTTTTCTTTTTACTTGATGTTTGTGATGGATGAGACTCAATTATTTTCTTTGAAATCCAATCATTATATTTTTCTTTTAATTCTAATAATTCATTCAACCACATTGTATCTGAAGATAATCCTAATAATGTATTATATTCAGTTTTTATTTTATCTTCTTGTTTCTGTAATTCTTCTATTTTTTCTAAAGTTAAATTATAAATTGGCATTGATAATAAATAATCATAAGATGTATTAGTATCATTTATTGTTTTACCCATTCTAGGAAATTTATGACTTTCTAATTCAAATTCTAATGCTGATTTTTTCTTTTTGTTTACTATTAATTCATCACTTACTACCATTAATAAAAATTTTACTTTAAAAGATATAATAGCTAATTGATGTTTTAATAATTTTAATTGATATTGTTTTCTATCTTCATATAATTTAATTCTAATATCATAATAATCTCTCATAATTTCTTCAATTGTATTATATTTTTTAATATTCCCTAATGGACTATATAAATGCATGTTATTTAATGATATCTTTTTAGATAATTTATATGTCTTTTCAATTTCAGTCTTATCTGATAAAAACCCATCTTCAAATGTTAATTCAAAATATACTTGTGTATCAGTATTATTATCAATATAACTAAGTAATGGATTTGATTTAGTTTTTGGTTTTTTTATGGTGTTATTTCTCATTGGCATACCAGCTAACATTTTCTCTAAAAATTCTTTATAATTTGCTGTTGCTTCACCTATTGGTAGTTCTGTAATAATTAGTTTATTATCTTTAATTTCCCATATACCTTTTGCTTCAAAAGAAGTATTATTTATTTTTGTTATACTTCCTTTATACCCTTGCCACCATGGATACATTTCCTCAATTGGTTTATTATTCATCATATTTATTAAATTATCTATTATATTAATTGGATTAAATGGTGGGATTTTTGTTGAGAATCCAGTCCCAATTCCTTCAGTTCCATTTACTAAAACTATTGGAACTATTGGGACGTAATATTCTGGTTCAATTGGCATACCATCATCTGTTAAATTATTTAATAATGGTATGTCTTGAGAATTAAATATTAATGGTGTTAATGTTTCTAACATTGTCCATATATATCTTGATGAAGCATAATCCTTGCCGGCACGTAATCTTGTCCCGAATTGCCCATTTGGTTTTAGAATATTGATATTATTAGAACCTACATAATCTTGTGCCATACCAATAATAGCACCATTTAAAGACATTTCACCATGATGATAAGCTGCTTTATCTGAAACAAAACCAGCTAATTGGGATACTTTAATTTCATCTTTATCTAATCCTCTTAAAATAGAACCATATAAAATTTTTCTATGAGATGGTTTTAAACCATCAATAACAGAAGGTATAGACCTTACTAAATCTTCATTTGAAAAATGTATTAAATCTGAATGAATAAAATCATAATATGGTATTTGTTTTTGTGAATATTCTAAAATTTTATTCTTATCATAATTCTTTAACCATTTTTTCCTATCATTAGCACGTTTCTTATCAAATGCTAATCTTATTGCATCATCATCATCATGTATTGGTATAAATGTATTACTTTCAATACTTTCTACTTCTACTTCAGATTCAGATTCATCATCTAATGAAAATTTCATTCTTGGTTTTGATATAAAAATATCATCTTCTTCATCAGGTTTTATTTCTTTATCCTGATTTTCCCATAAATAAGTAATTAATTTTTGGCTAATATCTGTAAAATATTCTTTAGCTTCTAATGATGTTGATGTTCCTAATCCCTTATAATATTTTATTTTATAATTATGAGAAGATTTAGTTTTACTCCAATTTTCATAATCAACTAAATTATAAAATGATATAGTTTCTTTTCCTTTAGTTGCCTTGACTATTGGAGTATGTAAACTTTGAATAAAATCAGTTCTTTTAATTAAACTAGGCCACAATGAATGAACCATATTCATAAATAATCCCTTAATATGACTTCCATCTACATCACTATCAGTTAACATTAATACATGTCCATATCTTAATGTATTAAATTTTTCATCTAATGTATAATCTTCTCCTTGTTTCAATCCAATGATTAATTTTAAATTTTTAATTTCTTCATTGTTTAATAATTGTATATTAGTAGCTTCTCTTACATTTAACATTTTCCCTTTTAATGGAAAAACACCAAAATAATCTCTACCTACAATTGATAATCCTGCCATTGCTGTAGCTTTAGCTGAATCTCCTTCAGTTAAAATTAAAGTGCATTTATAAGATTCTTTTGTTCCAGCTTTATTAGCATCTTCTAATTTAGGAATTCCTGTAAGTTTAATTTGTTTTTTACCATCAGTCTTTTTTAAACTAGAAGATTCTTTTAATTTAGCTAATTCAATAGCATGTTCTAAAATACCACATTTAGATAATTTCTTTAAAAATGTTTCAGATGCTTCATACTTTGAACCAAATCTATCAACTTTTGTAGTTAATGTATCTTTAGTTTGTGATGAAAAAGCTGGATTAACAATAATACTATTAATAAAAAATATAAGATTATCTTTTAACAATGTATTAGTTATCTTTAAATCTTTATCTTTTTTCTTAATATAATCATTAATTAATGTTTTTGTAATATTATCAATAATATGAGAACAATGAGTCCCACCTCTAAACGTATTAATACCATTCACAAAACTAATTATATCACTATTACCAGAGTTATTATATACAACTCCAATATTCCATCTAGCATTTTCATCATAATATAATGTATCATCTGAATATAATTCAATATAAGATTTAAAATTATTAATATTAATTTTAGTATCATTAAAATATACTTTTAATTTATTATGAGATGAACCTGCAATATCAATAGTTCTCTTATGAAATAATTTTAAATGGTCGTTATTCAAGTCTTTAATACCAAATCTATTAAAATCTGGATAAAATGTTATTTTTACACTTGATTTAGTTTTTGATACTAATTTAGATACTTTAGGTTCAGATGATTCTAACATATTATTCATCCATTCTTGAATAAAATGTTTACCTCTTTTAGCATCACAAATTTCAACTATAAAATTAGTTGAAAATATATTAATTGCTTTTGAACCAATCCCATTTCGTCCTCCTGTTGTTCTTTCTTCTGTATCATTATAATTAGAACTAGTTAATAATTCACCAAATATCATACTTGGAACTAATTGTTTATGTATAGGATGTTCTTCAACAGGAATACCAACATCACCATTGTTAAATACACTAATATATCCTTCCGCAATATTATATTCAACCTTTATAGTATCACATGTTGAATCATTAACTGATGCATCTCTAGCATTAATCAATGCTTCATCAAATATTTTAATAAAACCTGGTGTATAATTAATTTTTTCTTTAACAATTTTATTTAATTCAGTATCATATATATACATGGGTTCAGTAGTTGGTTCTATATCGCCAATATAAGTATCTGGTCTAAGTAAGATATGTTCTCTTTGAGTTTTCTTATCATACTTTTCAGCATCAGTTTTAACATTCATAATATCAGACTTTTTAGGCATTTTAATACATATATGAGTAAATCTTTATATATATATATAAATCAATTTTTTTTATTATAATCAAATAATAAATATAGTTATAATTATTGTTAATAATTATAACTAAAAAGAGATAATGTTTCCACTAGGATTTTAACCTAGAATATAATTTTAGAATATTAAGCTATAGAAACTTATGTTCCTACTAGGATTGAACCTAGACCTCAGAATTAATCTTCTGTATTCTAATATTTAAACTATAGGAACTTAATATGTTCCCACTGGGGCTTGAACCCAGGACCCCCGCGTTATAAGCACGGTACTCTAACCAACTGAGCTATGGGAACTTATTTTTTATTATAATAATTTATTATTTCCTCTATGGGAACTTATTTTTCCAGTAATATAGTATATTAATTAATATTTATATGTATTTTTTATTATTTTTTTATTTAAAGATGTTTAATATAAAATATTAAATTAAAAAAATAAATAATATATAATTTTTATTTATAATTTAATATATAATACAAAAAAAAATTGAATTAAACATATTATATTATATAACTATATAATAAAAGTAATGACTAATAAATCTCCATTAAGATATCCTGGTGGTAAAACTAGAGCATGTAAAATAATAGATAAAATAATTTTTGAATATTTTGATATAAATAATTTTGATACATTAATATCACCTTTTTTTGGAGGAGGTTCATTATTATAAAACCTAGGTTTTATAATAATGTAGCTTGATATGTTTACATATCAAGGTTCATTTGAATTGTATTTTAATAATAAATATAATAAAAAATTAATAGTAAATGATAAATTTACACCATTATATAATTTTTGGTTGCAAGTTAAAATAAATAAATATATATTACATGAAGAATTAAAAAAATATGAATCAATTACTAAGGAACAATTTTTAGATTTTAGAAATACAATAATGAACTTAAATAATAATATATTATCTCAAGCTATACAATATTTTATTATAAATAGATGCTCATTCAGTGGTGCTACATTATCAGGTGGTTTTTCTAAAGAAGCTAGTATAAAACGTTTTACTAATTCATCAATAGATAAAATATTAGCATTAGATTTTAATCATATAGACATTTATAATAATGATTTTGAAGATTTTATAAATAATAATAACTATGATAAATCATTATTGTTTTTAGATCCACCTTATTATCTAAATAAAAAATCTAAATTATATGGAAATAATGGAGATATGCATGAAAATTTTAATCATGATTTATTATTTAATACAATTAAAAATAAAAAAAATTGGATACTAACATATAATAATCATGAATATATTAGAAATATGTATAAAGATTTTATTATATTAGATACAAATTGGTCTTATGGTATGAATAAATCTAAATTATCCTCTGAAATTATAATTATATGTAGGTAATATTAAGCACTTTCATATGTTTGTATATGTTCAATAATTTGAGTATACACTTGATTTATATCATTTATATATTGGTCCTTGCTTTTACGTGTATACTCTTCACCTAAAAACAAATATAATGTTATATACTTATTAAATATTTCATTTATTAATTGTATATCTGACGTGTTCATGAATGATGTATATGATTCAATAAATATTTTAAAAATTTCTTTACATTTTTCTATATTTGTAAATAATATAAACTTTAGGTTATTAAAGTTTACATTATATTTTTTAAATGCCTGAAAATATATTATTAAATAATATATTAATTTATAATGCTCTGGAGAAAATCTATATTTTTCATCTGTTTTTATAGGATATACACAATACATTATATCTAAATCATGTAAAAATATATTATTATCATCATCACATAAAATATTTTCTAATTTAATGTCATTACATCTATATCCTAAATTAGCTAATATTTCTAATTTCTCTATTAATTGTTCCTCAATTCTATATAATATTGTAGTAGATAATAATGTAGATAATATTGTATCAACAAATACAGCGTTGGTTTTTAGTAATGTATGTAGACTAGATTTGTATTTTTCAAAAATACAATAGATTTTAATACTATTAATATCAATTAATATTTTTAACAATTGTGTAAATACCTTATGACCTCCTTTAGTAGTTATATGTGTAGTAATTTTTAATAATTCTATATCATTTATAGTAATAATTTGTGTATCTTCTATTGGAAAACTTAATACAACTTTATCATATATATGAATATAATTGCTACCTCCATGTGTTTTTGATTTAAATGGAATATTTGATATAGAACCTAATAAAATTATATCACGATAACTTTCTATTGTATTATCTAAAAATTTTATTATATTATAATATGTTCTGGCGATATGTTGGTTTTGCTTAAAAAACCATTTATTTGTTTCATTTAATACTGTTAATAATATGAATATTAATAATTTTTTTTCTTCTATTGTAGTTGCTATTAAGTCTGTTTTATTTTCTATATAAAATTTAGTTTCTAAATTAAATACATTATTAATAGCTTCTATTAATGATTTAGTTGATTCAGGATTTTTAGATAATTCATCTAATAATTTTTTTTTAAAATCAGGATCATCTGTTTGTAAATCTAATATATTATGCGATAATAATAATTCAGAATTAATACCTAATTCAGAATTAATACCTAATTCAGAATTAATAACATCTAATTTAGATTGCAATTTTGATTTAATACTATCAATTATAGGAACTGTTGTAACTATTGCCCCCTCCCCCTCTATTTTTTAAAACAATATATTTAATTTTATATTTTTTTTCATAATCATACATTATATAATAATTTATATAATAAATTATTATATAATAAATTATAATAATATGACTGAAACATTTAATACTGAAAATTTTTTAATAGAATATAAACCAGTTAATTATAAAAATAATATAATTTTAGAATTATGTAGACAAAAATATTATGAAAAACTTAAAGATAAATTAAATAAAATTAGGATAAAATATTTAACTAAATTAAAAAAAAAAAAGCCTGATATAAATATTAATGATGTTCATTTATATTTATCACAAGAATTATCATATGATTTATTAAGTATTTTAATTATGGATATGAATAATAAGAAAGACCCTATATTTAATGATGTATCACCATTTACTAAACAAAATTTACATAGATTTTTTGATATTGATAAATGTATAGCAACTATAAATATTAATATTATTAAATCAATATTAATAATATTTCCTTATTTATCTAATATATATATTAGATATTTTAATAAATTAAAAAATAAGAATAATACTAAATATAAAATAACTCATACATTAAATCAAAATGATGTTAAAATAACATTAGATATTTCTCAAAAAACTGATTTAGTTATTCCTAATCATATATTCTATCATTTAGTTAAAAATTATAATATAAAGAAACATAATATTTATGATAATGATAAATTAATTATTGATAATGATGTTATAACTTATATTTATATATTATTTATAAGATATATGACATTATCTAATGGTAATAACCAAGCTAGTATATTACCATCATTTAAAAAATTAATTAAAGAAAAATTAAATATAAAAGTTGAATTATTTGGTTCTCCATTAAATACAAGTCTTACTACTTTTGGGTCGTATTTTTATGATACAGATAATATGTTTGGTAGTATTGGTAATTTTTTTAATATGAATATTAAAAAAGGTTATTATGAAATAAATCCACCATTTGATAGATGTATTATAAATAAAATATTTAATTCTTGTTTAGAATTTTTATTAACTGCAGAAAAAGATAAGGAATCATTACTATTTTTATTTATAATTCCATATACATATTTTAAAAATAAATCATCTATGAACGTGTCTATATTTGAAGATTTTTTACAATTTGATACTTTATTAGATAAAAATAAATTTCCATATATTAGATATAGTAGAGACTTTAAAAAAACTATTGTTAAACCTATTGTTTCAACTAGAATATTTATATGTGCTACTAGTCATATATCAACATATACTCAAATTAATCTTAATCTTTTTGAAAATACATTAAAGAATTGGATTAAAAAAAAATAATCTAAACTGTATATATTATATCATATTTTATCATTATACTTTTCATCATTTCTACTTGTTTAGTTAACCTAACATCTATTAAGTGTAGTAGTTTACCATCTCTAATATAAATTCCTGTGTATTCTGGTTGTGTAATACTTTGCAAATAAAAAGTTGAAGTTAATTTTTCTTTATACAAAATTATTCCATAGAAATAAATTTGTGTTTTCTTTTCTTCAGTTGTTTTAGTATCAACAACTAAATTGTTTAAATTTAGTTCTTGATTTTTATCAACAACTAAATTGTTTAAATTTAGTTCTTGATTTGTTTTATCATTATTAATATTTGGATTATATTCTAGTGTATCATTATCTTCATTATCAGTTAAATCTGCCCAATTATAACCATGTTTTGATTTAAATGTATTACTACTAGAATTAAAAGTCATTATTAATAATTATTAATTATTATTACTTTTCATTAATATTTTCAATTTTTTTTATATTAATTTCTAAATAATATTAATTATGAGTAATATAGATTATACTAAAGATTTTTCTTATCCTAAACATGATGATAAAGATTTTCAAGATAAGATTTATAAAAAAAGAGAATTTTATTATCATAAAGTCCCTCATAGAAATAAATTAGAAAATTATGAAGACATACAAGAATATAGAAATAATCAATGTAAAGAAGGAGAAAAGGACCCAAGAGAACCTCAAAATATATTACCAAATTTTATAAATCCAAATACACCATATAAAGGGGTTTTATTAATGCATGGGACTGGAGTTGGAAAAACAATGACTGCTTTAAGAATAGCTGAACAATTTAAAGAACAAATTAAAAAATATAATACTAAAGTGTATGTATTAGTTCCTGGACCAAATACAAGAGAAAATTTTAAAAAAGAATTAATAATGTCAACAGGGGAATCTTATCTTAAAAATAAAGAATTATTAACTCAAATGTCTAAGGCTGATGTTGAAAAAGAAAAAAGAGCTGCTATTTATAGTGCATTACAATATTATAAAATATTATCATATAAAAGTTTTTATAAAAAAGTTTTAGGTGAGAAGATTGTTGAAAAAAAAATAACAGATGATAATAAAATTAAATCTACTTATAAAAAAAATTTAGAAGGAGAAATTGAAAGAGAAATAGTTATTGATAGAATTACTAATCTTAATAATTCTATTCTTATTATTGATGAAGCACATAATATATCAGGTAATGAATATGGAGAATCTTTAAAAAAAATAATAAAAGAATCAGAAAATTTAAGAATAATATTACTAACTGCAACTCCAATGGTAAATTTAGCAGATGAAATAGTTGATTTATTAAATTTTTTAAGACCATTGAATGACCAAATAGTAAGAGATAAAATATTTTATGGAGATAAAAATTATAATATGAAAATAAAAGAAGGAGGATTACAATATTTAAAAGATATGGCAAGAGGTTATATAAGTTATTATAGAGGTTCAATACCATATACATTTGCTGATAGAAATGATGTTGGTATTATACCCTCAGGTATGTTATTTACTCCTGTTGTAAAATGTTATATGGATAATTTTCAATATAAATATTATAAAGATATTAAATTAAATTTAGAAGATAGTTTAGATAGAAGGTCTATAGCAGCAGCTAATTTTATATTCCCAGGTTTAGATAAGGAAGATAATAGTTTAAAAGGATATTATTCAACAGAAGGATTAATAACTATATTATCACAATTAAATACTAATGGAGATAAATTAAGAGAATTAATAAATAAAACATTATTTAACAATAAATTAACAGATATTAATAATTTTATATTAGACAATGGAAATAAGAATATAACAGGAAATATATTAAAATTACCATATATTAAAATATTTAGTATTAAATTTTTTACTTTAATAACACATTTAAATAGTTTAATTAATGATAAAGTATGTACTGCATTTATATATTCTAATTTAGTAAAAGCTAGTGGTATAGAATTATTAGCTGAAGCATTAATACAAAATGGATATTTAGAATATCAAGAAAATTATCAAAATTATGATATCAATGATAATACATTAGATTATAAAACAGGATTAACATATATTGAATATAAGAAAAAAAATTTAAATATGAGTTTATTTAAACCTGCTACATTTATATTAATTACTGGTAGTGCTACAGAATCAGGTGAAGATTTATCAGAACATAAACAAAAAATTATTCAAGATGTGTTCAATGATATTGATAATGTAGATGGTAAACATATAAAATTTATATTAGGTTCACGTGTTATGAGCGAAGGTGTAACCTTACATAATTGTAAAGAAGTACATATAGTAGATGCATTTTATAATATCCCAAAAATGGAACAAGTAATAGGAAGAGCAATAAGAATATGTGTTCATATGAAAGTTATAAATGATAATTATAAATTTCCATTAGTAAATGTATATAGATATGTAGTATCATTAAATAATAATGAATTATCATCAGATGAAATATTATATCAGAAAGCGGAGTTTAAATATCTAACAATAAAAGAAATTGAATATGGATTAAAACAAGTAGCATTGGATTGTCCATTATTATTAAATGGTAATATGTTTCCCGAGGAAATAGAAAAATATAAAAATTGTGTGCCTCCAACATTAGAAAATGTTAAATCAGGAAAAATAATATGTCCAGCATTATGTGATTTTAGAAAATGTGATTTTAAATGTGATACTAAATTACCATTAGATGATAAAAATATGACTTATAAATATTTGGATAAAAATGAAATAGATTATAATACATTTAATGATAATCTAGCACAGTTTGAGATTGCAATGATTAAAAATAAAATAAAAGATTTATTTAAATTTAAACATGTTTATGTATATGGTGAAATATTAGAAGAAATTAAAAAATCTCTTTTAAAACATCAATCAGAATTATTTGAAAATTATTTTTTAGACCAAGCATTATTTGAAATGATGCCTCTTAGTGATAGTGATTTTAATAATTTTAAAGATACTATATATGATAAATATAATCGTTCAGGATATATTATTAATAGAGGAAAATATTATATATTTCAACCATTACAAGAAAATGAAGATGTTCCAATGTATTATAGACTTACAATGAATTATGTAAAAGGAACACATGTATCATTAGATAATTATATTAATAAAAATTTCCCTAATATGACATTTAAAGATGATACTATAGATAATGTTAAAGTTCAAAATGAATATAAATTTGAAGATACAATTGATTATTATGAGAATAGAGATGAAAATTTTATAATTGGTATAATAGATATAAACACTAATAAATTAGCTTATAATGAACCTGATTTATTTAAAATTAGATATCCAAAAACTAAAAATGAAAAGAAAAGAGGAACAGGAATTCCAACATTTAAAGGGGCTGTATGTGCAACAGCAAAAGATAAAAATTATTTAATTAAGATTATTAAAAAAATACCTGATATAACTAAAACTGAAATAGATAGAATAAATAAATTAACACGTAATGAAATATGTGATGAATTAAAAAATAAATTATTATATTTAGAGAAATATTCAACAACAAAAGATAAAAATAAAATGACATATGTTATGATACCAAGTAATCATCCTATTTATCCATTTCCTTATAATTTAGAAGATAGATTAAAATTATTAATTAAAAAAATATCTAATATAAAATCAGACATTGAAGTATTAGTTAAGAAACAAAAAGATAATGATGGAAATATAATTTATGAACTTACATTTCCAAATAATAAAACATTAAATGAAGATATTAAAAATCTAGGATTTAACTTAAATAATAATTTTTGGGTTTATATTTTAAAATAAAAAAATTAAAATTAATTTTTTTTTTTTTTTTTTATAAACATTGCTTACGCTGTGCATGTCTGTCTATGTCTCCTCTGTCTTTGTCTACATCTCGAGCACTTCTGTCTCCTCTGTCTTTGTCTACATATCGGACACTTCTTGCGCCTCCAAATGGTTTAGTGCAGTAGTGATGTCTCCCCTAGCCTGGTAAAAGGCGTTCACGAGTTTTAGGTCTTTGTTTGCTTTAACGACCGTCTCATTCTCTGGTGCAACTAAACGGGAGAAGAACTTGCCTCCAAGGTGTCGCATTTCCTTGTTCTGCTTTTTTGAAGGCTGCACAGCCAGTGCAGATTCAAGTGGTCCGAACTCGGCTTCATACTTGAAGTGGGTCTGGTTGCATTTCTGAAGGCTGTTCAGAATGGAGTCTTTCGTAGCGTGTGCCATGTACTCCGTGCAAAACGAATACCGATGAAATTTAGTTGTGTTGCACAACCGTCCAGTCGGGCAGCCATCCACCATGTTCCATGTCTCATAGATCAGAGTTTCATACTTTTCTTCAATTAGCTCTTCAGTTTGATCGGAGAAGACATCTTTGAAGAAGTCGGTTCCTCTGATGTAGGTTGCAAGGCAAGCAGCAAATGCTTCCTCTTTTTTGGTGAAGTGAACTTGTTCCTCTGTAGGAGCAGCAGCAATAATATGGGCGCGGAGCTTTGCCACAGCACCTTTATATTCACGTGGCTTAGGAGGTGCCGTCTGCTGGGAAACTTCTTGAGGTTCTGATGAGTTGGCAATATGAATTAACACCTTAGCGTTTCCGACTCTAGAATTGGAACGGCGTCCGGCGGTTCCGGTGGCTGGGCGTGATCCGGCGGCTGATAATGGGCGTTCTGAGGCTGCTAATGTTGTGGCGGTTGAGGATGGGATTTGTCCAGAGAGTTGAGATAGGGGCAAGCGCACTGGGGGCTTGATTGGTGCAAGATTGTTGCAAGCCATCGTTCCGAAAGCTATAGAAATAGCGGGCGAGAGTTTAAGATCGCTTTGTGCTGAGCACGAGGGTCGTCTTGAGCCAATATGGCTACGGTACTAGGTATAAATATATTGGAATGACCCTAAATTATTATTTTCAATTTTTTTTTAATAATAATAATTTATTGATTAAGTTTTAACAAGACTCTAAATTGATTTGCATCAAAAGGTCTTTGATTTAATGAGAATGGTAAATCCATATCATTATTAGATGGAAATAATGAATCTAACTTATCTTCTAATAATGGATACATTTGTAAAGCTAAGTAAGTTGTAATACCTACTATAATAGTACTTGTTAATATTAATTGTTTATTAGTATTATATACTTGTTTAACTTGTGTTAATAAAGGTTGATTCATATCCTTAAATAAACATGGAACAACTAAAGATAAAACTAAATTAATTAACATTGCTGATATAACAATAACCATATTATTATCCATAATATATATTATTATATAGAAAAAATAAATTTATATTATTTTAATATTAATTTTATTGGTGAATGATCGCTGCCATATATATCAGTTAATATATCAGATTCTATAACTTTATTTTTTATTTTATTACTTAATAAAAAATAATCTATTCTCCATCCTATATTTTTTTCTCTTGATTTATTCCTATAGGACCAATAACTATATTTAATTTTATCTGGATATTTATATCTAAATGTATCAATTAAATTTAAATCATTTAATAAATTAGTAAATGTTGTTCTTTCTTCTATTGTATATCCTGCAGTTCTTAAATTTGACTTTGGATTTTTTATATCAATTTCATAATGGGCTACATTTAAATCACCACATATTATAACAGGTTTGTGATGTTGTAAATGATTTATATAATTATAAAAAGCTTTATCCCAAACTTTAGTTCTCCAATCAAGTCTAGCTAATGCAACACCCGAATTAGGTGTATACACGTGTATTAAATAATAACTCCTAAATTCTAATGTTATCATTCTACCCTCATCATCAATATCTTCTAAACCTAATTTTACATTAATTGGCTTTTTATTAGAAAATATAGCAGTTCCACTATATCCCGCTTTTTTACAATTCCCAAAAAATTTATATTTAAATTTATTTAATAAATTATCATCAAATGTATAATTACAATTTAATTTTGTTTCACCTACACAAAGTATATCTGGTTTCTCTTGACATAATAATTCTTCTAAATATGATGTTTTTAATAAAGACCTTATACCATTAACATTCCATGCTATTATTTTCATTATAAAATAATAAATAATTTTTTTTTATAATGAAAATTATAATGTCAGATTTATCACAAATAAGAGGATTATCAAAAGGAGGAAAAATAAAAATTAAACAAATAATTCCCGGTTCATCATCCCGTTCACTATCCAGTTCATCATCACGTTCACTATCCAGTTCATCATCCCGTTCACCAAAAGCACCACCAAAAGCACCACCAAAAGCACCACCAAAAGCACCACCAAAAGCACCACCAAAAGCACCACCAAAAGCACCACCAAAAGCACCACCAAAAGCATCACCAAAAGCACCACCAAAAGCATCACCAAAAGCACCACCAAAAGCACCGCCAAAAGCACCGCCAAAAGCACCGCCAAAAGCACCACCAAAAGCAATGCCAATAGACCAATCCCAACAACCGTTGAATGTAGTAGGTATACAAATAGCATTACAAGATATAATATCACAACAACAACAAGGTGAACGTTTAGCAGTAGAAGCAGAAGCAGAAGCAGAAGCATCACAACAACAACAACAACAACTCCAACAACAACTCCAACAACAACTCCAACTCCAACAACAACTCCAACAACAACAACAATTCCAACAACAACAACAATTCCAACAACAACAACAAGAACCACAACAACTCCAACAACAACAACAATTCCAACAACACCAACAAGAACCACAACAACACCAACAAGAACAACAACTCCAACTCCAACTCCAACTTCAACAACAACAACTCCAACTCCAACAACAACTCCAACAACAACAACAAGAACAAATCCAACAACAACAACAACAACAAGAACAAATCCAACAACAACAACAATTCCAACAACAACAATTCCAACAACAACAACAAC
>Ga0214921_10002588_pt1 | contig 29177 bp, 18 predicted proteins | sample LL1505_MetaG_FD_177992 | JGI IMG/M metagenome (GOLD analysis project Ga0214921, IMG submission 177992) | Freshwater microbial communities from Lake Lanier, Atlanta, Georgia, United States - LL-1505 | ecosystem: Environmental > Aquatic > Freshwater > Lake | place: USA: Georgia | collected...
GTTGGAAATAGTGGATTATAGAAAGCTGGTCTTATAGGTTGATATTAAAGGAAAAGACAAGGGATTGTATTTTATTGAACCAACAGATGCAGCAGAGCAAAGACTTGTTTCTGGGAAACTGCTATTTTTGTAGCAATGTATTAAGGGTATAAAAAAACCCGGCTATCAATAGGCCGGGTTTGTAAGTTCATCAATAAAGATTATTCAGCTGCTGGCTGATCTCCTTCTGTAGAAGATTCTTCGCCATCCATTTTAGCTTTAAGGCTTGCTAAAACTCCTAAATCACCCAGTGTAGTTTTTTCAACTTTTGATTGAATATTTTTTACTGCTTTTTTAGTTTGTTCTATTTCAGCTTTTTTCTCTTTTATTTCAACTTGTTTTTCTTCTTCTTTTTCTTGTTCCCATAAACGAGTATGACTTAATAAGATGCGTTTATCATTGCGATCAAATTCGATAACCATAAATTTAGCTACTTCATCAGCTGCAATCATTTTTTCATCTTCTTTCATCAAATGACGAGCAGGTGCATATCCTTCCAATCCATAAGGAAGTTGAATAACGCCACCTTTCTCATCTCTTTTAGTTACGGTTCCTTCATGAATAGATCCAATCGTGAAAACAGTTTCAAGTGAATTCCATGGATCTTCTTCAATTTGTTTGTGCCCTAATTGAAGTTTGCGTCCTTCTTTGTCGATGCTTAAAATAATCACTTCGATTTCTTTTCCAACCTTAGTATATTCGTTAGGGTTATTGAATCGTTTTAACCAGCTAAGATCACTGATGTGAATCATTCCGCCGATACCAGTAGAAAGTTCAACAAAAACACCATAAGGAGTGATGTTTTTAACTGTACCCATGTGACGACTTTGTTCTGGGAATCTATTTTCGATAGTACTCCAAGGATCTTCCGTCATTTGTTTAATAGAAAGACTCATTTTGCGTGTTTCTTTGTCTAGGGTAACAACTTTAGCTTCATGCTCATCGCCTAATTTAAAGAACTCTTTAGCGTTGATAGGTGTATTAGCCCATGTGATTTCACTTACGTGAACCAATCCTTCAACACCAGGCATAATTTCTAGGAATGCTCCGTAATCTTCAATGTTTACAACTTTACCCTTAATGATTTCGCCTTCTTTTAAGCTTTCAGTTAATGTATCCCAAGGATGTGGAGTTAATTGCTTTAAACCTAAACTAATACGTTTTTTATCATCATCAAAATCAAGAACCACTACATTCAATTTCTGATCTAGTTTCAATACTTCTGTAGGATGATTAATACGTCCCCATGAAATATCTGTGATATATAGTAATCCGTCTAATCCTCCTAAATCTAGGAATGCGCCGAAATCGGTGATGTTTTTGATAGTACCTTCTAACACCTGACCTTTTTCTAGTTTTCCGATAATCTGAGCTCTTTGAGCTTCAATATCACTTTCAATCAGTGCCTTATGAGATACTACTGCATTTTTAATAGTCTCATTGATTTTAACCACTTTAAATTCCATTGTTTTACCAACGAATTGATCATAATCAGTAACAGGTTTAACATCGATTTGAGATCCTGGTAAAAAGGTTTCCATGCCGAATACATCAACAATTAAACCACCTTTAGTTTTACTGGTAACCAAACCTGTAACGATTTCGCCGGTTTTATTAACTTCCATAATTCTTTCCCAGGCTCTTGTGATTCTGGCAGATTTACGACTCAAATGCAAGTTGCCTTCTCTGTCTTCTTTTTCAACTACCATTACTTCAATAATATCTCCCACTTTGATGCCGCCTGGAATATCTCTAAATTCATTTAAAGAAACCAAGCCATCGCTTTTAAATCCAATGTTAACAACTGCATCAGTTTTAGTTAATGACTCAATAGTAGCTTGGATCATTTCTCCATCATTGATTTGCTTGAAAGTGTTATCATACACTGAATCGAATTTTGCTTTTTCTTCTTTTGAATAAGCAACTACGTTACGTTTATCGCGACTCCAATCAAAATCATCGTGCGCGGTTTCAATAACGGGTATTTTTTCAGCTTTTGCTGATACAGGTTCGTTTGTTGTCGCAGTAGCTTCTACTTCTGAAGAAGACATTGGCTCCTGTTCATCTGCGTTTAGGTGTTTGAAAATATTAAATGACATAAAATAAAATCCCGTGGTTTTTTAACGGGGTTGCAAATGTAGCATTTTTCATTGAAAAATCGAGGATAATCGGCTATTTTACGACCCTTTATTCAGAAAAATTGAAAAAATAAGGCCCTTGACACCTATTTTTTGTTTTTTATCTACAAAATGACTGGAATTTCATTGGTTTTTATTCACTTCTAAATATTTCATTTTTAAAATCCTCAATTTTATCCGAAATTCGCTTACAAAAAATATTATAGATGTCAATTGAAATAAAAGTTCCTACGGTTGGTGAAAGTATTAGCGAGGTAACACTGGTGAAATGGCATAAAGAAGATGGCGCTTGGGCGGAAAGGGACGAAGTGATTGCAGAATTAGAAAGTGAAAAAGCTACATTTGAAATTAATGCAGAACAAGCGGGCGCTGTCAAACAGGTCGCTAAAGAGGGTGATACATTAAGTATTGGAGATTTAGTTTGCACAATTGATATTAATGCTTCAAGACCTAAAGAGGTTCCTGCTGCATCTAAAAAAGAAGAGCCAGTTGTTGAGATTGCATCAAAGAAAGAAGTGGCATCATCAGATTTCAAAGCAACTCCTGTTGCAGCTGCAATAATTGCAGATAAAAAGATTGACAGCAAGAAAATTACGGCATCTGGCTCTAATGGAAAAATAATTAAACAAGATGTATTAGAAGCACTATCAAATCCCGGAAGAAAATTAGAGGCAGATATGTTTAGCAGAAACTGTCGTCAGGAGAAGATGAGTAATCTGCGAAAAACAGTGAGTCGGAGGTTGGTTGAAGCGAAAAATACCACAGCTATGCTTACTACTTTTAATGAAGTAGACATGGGAGCAATTATGGCAATCAGAAAAAGGCATAAAGATAAATTTAAAGAACAGCATGGGGTAAACTTAGGATTTATGAGTTTTTTCACAAAAGCATGTTGCTATGCTTTACAAGAATTTCCAGCTGTGAATGCATATATTGATGGGGATAGTATTATATACCATGATTATTGTGATATATCCATTGCTGTTAGTGCTCCAAAAGGATTGGTTGTTCCTGTTATCAGAAATACGGAAAGTTTAAGTATGGCGGAAATCGAAGCTGCTGTTATTGACTTAGCAACAAAAGCCAAAAATAACAAGTTGACCATTGAAGAGATGTCTGGCGGAACATTTACAATTACTAATGGCGGAATTTTCGGTTCAATGATGAGTACACCGATCATCAATATTCCTCAAAGTGCCATTTTAGGTATGCATAATATCGTTGAAAGGCCAATGGCAGAAAACGGCAACGTGGTTATTAAACCGATGATGTATTTGGCGTTGAGCTATGATCATCGAATTATTGATGGCAGAGAATCGGTTGGCTTTTTAGTAAGGGTCAAGCAGCTTTTGGAAAATCCTTCATTAATGCTGTTTGGCAAAGATCCTATTGACGCACTACTTGAATTATAATCTTTTCACTTAAATAATATTATCCCGCTCATCGCGGGATTTTTTTCATGAGTAGATTTCATTCTCACTTATCTAATTCAGTTAAGCTTATAGAATCCTATAATCTAGGAGTTCCATTGTCGCAACATTTAAAATTATTTTTTTCCCAACAAAAAAAATTCGGATCAAAAGACAGGAAAATAATCAGTACTGTTTGTTATCATTATTTTAGGTGCGCAAAACTATTTGACAAACAAACGCCTATCGATCAGGCTATTTTATTTTCGATTTTCCTTTGCGAAAAGAAGGAAAGCGAATTCCTTTCAGTATTGTCTCCTGCTTTAAATAGGTTGGTTCATTTGGGTACTCCGGAAAAAATTCGACACATCGAAATTGATACAGAGCGGTTTTTTGCATTCGATAATTATTTGTCAGATCAGATTGATGCTATCGCATACTCGAAATCTTTTTTAATTCAGCCAGCTTTATTTGTAAGAATCAGGCCTAAGAAGCATATTGCTGTGATTAACGCACTTGATAAATCTGAAATTAAGTATGAAACAATTGCAGAAAGTACTTTAAAAATAATTAATGGGGTATCCTTGGATAAGTGCTTAAGAATAAATAAAGATGTTGTAATTCAGGACTATAATTCACAAAAAGTTTTCGATTTTTTATCGGAAAATGATTTCCTGAAGTTCAATCAATCGAAAGTAAGGATATGGGATACTTGTGCTGCCAGTGGGGGGAAGTCTATTTTGCTTCATGATATATTTAAAGGAAATATTAAACTAACGGTATCGGATAATAGATTAAGTATATTAAAAAATTTATCAAACAGATTATTGGAGGCAGGTGTAAGCATGTTTAAAAAATTCGCGCAGGATATCTCAGTAAAATCTGGCCTTTCGCCCTCTGAAAAATTTGATATTGTAGTTTGTGATGTGCCGTGTAGTGGAAGTGGAACCTGGAGCAGAACACCAGAGCAACATTTCAGTTTTAGTAAAAAGAAGTTGCCTTTTTTTGTTAATAAGCAAAAAGAGATTGTAGCCAATGTTATTCAGCATATTGCGAATAACGGTTTGCTATTTTATATTACCTGCTCGGTTTTTAAAGAAGAAAATGAAGATGTGGTAGGGTTTTTGAAAAGTAATTATCCGTTTGAAGTGCTAAAAATGGAATACCTTAAAGGATATGAGAAAGAAGCTGACACTATGTTTGTAGCTGTTTTAAGATCACCACTTTAATACTTTTTTTGAAAATAACTTTTTATTATTTACAAAAATGGAAACAAAGTATATTCCTTTTGGAAATGCCGACATGTCAATGGATTCCCCTTTGAATAAAAAAGTTTGACCTAATATATTTTGAAGTATAATTCTCTTTTCTCCTTCCATTGGGCATTTGATATCAATATTCAGCAAGTTTTTTACAGGATTTGGATAAATGTAATTATTGTCAAGTATTATATCTTGATATTCAAATGCACTATCTGAGCATACTATTAATCCATTGTTGTCGTGTCTTTGAATTATATGCGTGATTGTATATTCTCCGCAATTTCTATAATAATGTATTGGAGCGTCTTGTGAGCTGAAATGACCATCACCAAAATTCCAAAAATGAGAAATCGTTGAATCATTATGGTAATCTGGTATGCACTTTATCTGACGAGTTTGGTTTGTGATTTTAAAATTTGCGTTGCAACATTTACCTTTAAAAATCAGGACACTATCAAGAAAATAAGTAGAGTCGGTACCGATAATCATTTTAAATCGATACCAAATATTCATGTTTTCAATGGTAGATAAATTATCAGAAAAAGAAAAAGGAAAATAGCCGAATGACTGATTTTTTGTTAACGATGTAATGCTAGCATAATCAATATCTGTTGGTAATTTTCTCTCAATTACAAGACTCATTGTATTATCAACTTTTACTGAAAAGTTAAATACTGCATTGCATTGATCAATTCTTGATTGAACCGTAAAATATTTTTTTTGAAGAATAACAAACGCTTTTTTTGCATTTGGAATCCCAAATCCAATGCGATTATTTGGAGAGTTTGAATTTGATGCACTTGCTTTCAAAATCCTAATAATATCCATATTAGATGCTTCTGGAAATGCTTGCCATAAGCAGGTAGCTACTCCAGCGAGGTTTGGGCAAGCAAAAGAGGTTCCGTTTCCGAAAGTTGGCGACCCGTCGAAAGCATTTGCAATAACAGCATTCCATCCAACAGAGGTAACGGAAGGGGCTATACGCCCATCACTCGTTGGGCCGTAACTACTAAAATAGGCTACGTTGCCAAGTGTATCTACAGCACCAACAGCAAATCCACTATCTGCGTCAGCTGGAGTACTAATAAAATGCCATGATGAATTTCCTTCATTGCCGGCTGCAATAATCATTAATAAGCCTTTTTTTGCAGCTAAATTGACCGATTGAGCACTTGTGGTGGTGTGGCCATTTAATTCGCTGTAAGGATGATCGAAAATTGGATTATCAAAAGTGGTATATCCTAAAGAAATAGAACAAATATCTGCCCCAGCACTATCGGCTCTTTCAGCAGCTGAAGTTAAATTATGTTCTTCAATTGGATATTCGCTATTTACATCTTCGGAACGAAATAAATAAAAAGAAGTTTCAGGGGCAGTCCCAACAAAAACTCCAGGTAAATTTGCGGCAATAGTACTTAAGCATTCCATACCGTGGGCATCATCTTCAGAAACGCTGGGTTCATTATCAACAAAGTCCCAAGTATCTAGAATATGATTTGATAATCTTATGCTGTCGAATGTTGGTAGCGAATTGTAATGATAAAATCCATCATCAATTAGAGCCAGTTGCATGCCATTACCTCTAAATCCATGATTATGAAGAAAATCATTTTGATGAATTTTTACTTGATTATTAGATACTCCATATTGATAGTAATCATTAATATTATTAATCCGATGAGTGCTGTTCAATTGAACATTATTAGCTCTGTTGATACATTTACTTCTTGTTAATGGGAAAGACAATCTAGGTGCAATGGCAATAGTTTGAACAACAAAAGGAAAATTATTTATTTTATTTAGTGCAGAAGGGTCAGATGTTGAAATTGATATCTGGTTAAGCCATTTTGATAAATTTAAAATGGTTACGTTGCCGGACAAACGAATACTATCAATATATGCGGGTGTAATGGGTAAATCTGTACTGTCAAATAAAAGTCCATATTTAGTTCTTCTATTGATCGCTCTATCCGAAAGAAAATTTTGAGGTGCGGAAAGAGAATAAGGGGTAAGCGACTTGTTCTTGAATTTAACTATATAGCGATTGAATTGAGCTTGACAAGGAAAGTAGGTTAATAAGTATAACAGAATGGTATAAACCTTATTCATATTTACTAAATTAGGAATTGAGCGTTTTATGTCCAATTGATTATTAATAAAATAAGGGATTATTTCGAATCATAAGCCCATTTCACCCATGTGGCACCCCAGGTAAAACCACCACCAAAAGCAGCTAAAATAATATTCTCTCCTTTGTGTAATTTCTTTTCCCATTCCCATAAACAAAGTGGAATGGTAGCTGCTGTGGTATTGCCATACTTTTGAATATTAATCATTACTTTTTCTTTTGGCAAGTTCATTCTATTAGCGGTAGCGTCAATGATTCTTAAATTTGCCTGGTGTGGTACAAGCCAGGAGATATCGTCTGCAGTTAAATTGTTTTTTTGCATTAATTCGAAGCTTACATCGGCCATTCCTTTAACTGCGAATTTGAATACCGATTGACCTTCCTGATAAATAAAATGTTCTTTAGCATTTACGGTTTCAGTAGAAGCTGGCTTTAGAGATCCTCCTGCCTTTAATCGTAAATAATTCCTGCCAGCCCCATCGCTTTTTAAGATACTATCCAATATGCCTAAGCCTTCATTGTTAACTTCTAATAATACCGCCCCGGCCCCATCACCGAATATAATACAAGTAGTTCTATCAGAATAATCTATAATTGAACTCATTTTATCAACTCCAATTACTATGATTTTTTTATATCGTCCAGATTCAATCATAGAAGTGCCTAAAGTAAGCGAGTATAAAAATCCAGAACATGCGGCACTAACATCAAAGCCAAAAGCATTTTTCATTCCGGCCTTATCGCTGATAATATTTGCGGTTGCAGGAAATGACATATCTGGAGTAACGGTTGCACATATTACGCAATCAATTTCTTCCGGGCTAATGCCTCTTTTATTTAATAGATCTTTAACTGCTTCAACGCCCATATCGCTACTTGCCAATCCTTCACCTTTTAAAATCCTTCTCTCATCGATACCTGTACGAGTTTTAATCCACTCATCGGTAGTATCAACCATAGTTTCTAAAATTTTATTGGTTAAACGGTATTCCGGGACAAAAGCCCCAACGGCAGTTATGGCGGCGTAAATTTTTTCCATAAATATCACTTATTTTTATATTGTATGATTTAACAAAATTAAGGTAAAATAACTTGATGTGTTTTTTAACTAATTTGCTCGCATTATTTCCTTAATTTCGTTGTTGACAGATTTTGAAATTATGTACGCATATTTGCAGGGAAAGTTTAGTTATAAAAGTCCGACTCAAGTATACATTGACGTTAATGGTGTTGGATATGAGGTTAATATTAGCTTAAATACATACTCTAATATTCAACAAATAAATGAGGGCAGATTATATATTTATATGCAGGTTAAAGAGGATGCTCATGTGTTGTATGGATTTTCCGAAAAAGATGAAAAAGAAATTTTCTTATTGTTGATTAGTGTATCCGGTGTTGGTGCGTCAACTGCTAGGATGATGCTATCTTCAATTAAACCCGAGGAAGTATCGAAAGCTATTCTTCAAGGAAATGTTAAATTATTGGAAGGGGTAAAGGGTATTGGGAAAAAGACAGCAGAAAGATTAGTTTTAGAGTTGAAAGATAAGGTAGGAAAGCACCTTTCATCATTAGAATCAACTATTGCTGTAAATAACAGTATAGATCAAGATGCATTAAATGTATTAATGGCATTAGGTATTTCTAAGAATCAAGCTGAACAATCAATTCAAAAGATAATTCGTTTAGAGCCCGAAATTACAAATTTAGAAGAGTTAATAAAAAAAGCACTTAAAGCCATTTGATAAAAAATCTACATTAACTAATTCGCTGAATGTTGTTTAACATAAAATCAAAAAAAACGCTTATGATTTTAAGCGTTTGTACGGCTTTTTTATTAATAGGTAGTTATTTTTCTGGTTATGGAAGAAGCTCAACTTTAATAGCATTCCTTCTTCAAGACACTGCGGTAAACCCTAGTCAACAATTGCCTTATCCTATTTCAGACAGAAGAGGCGATGATCTCTCTGGTAATAATTTTAATACATTTAATTCTTTTCAGCCTAGCAATCAAATGGATTCTGTTGTGTATGACTATGAATCTAAGCGGTATGTTGTCTATGAAAAAATTGGAAATCATTTTTTTAGAACTCCTGTAACGTATTCATTTGATGAATATTGGGAAATAATAAATCGTAAAGCTGAAATTGATTATTTTAAAAAAAGGACAAATACTGTCAGTTTATTAAATCGGGGAAAATTATTAAAACCAAAATTATCATTAACCGATAATTTATTTAATAGATTATTTGGAAACGGTAAGATAGAAATCATTCCACAGGGGAATGTGGATATTACGGCAGGCTATATGGGGCAAAAAATTGATAATCCTACACTTCCCGAACGTGCAAGAAAAAATGGAGGAATGGATTTTCAGATGAATGCTCAAATGAATGTAAATGCAAATATTGGTGATAAATTAAAATTCCCAATAAACTACAACACTTTAGCAAATCTGGATTTAGACAATCAATTCAAATTAGATTATTCCGGGCAAAGTGATGAATTGCTAAAAAGATTTGAAGCAGGCAATGTAGCATTTCCTGCAAAAGGAACATTAATCCCTGGAGCACAGCAGTTGTTTGGATTGAAAACGCAATTACAATTTGGTAAATTATACATTACTGGAGTGTTGGCAAATCAAAAATCTCAAAGACAAAATGTTAGTTTACAAGGAGGAACGGCGGCTAATCCATTTGAAATAAAGGCCGATGAATATGAGGAAAATAGGCATTTTCTTGTTGGGCAATATTTTAAAGATAATTACAACAAAGTATTATCGAATCTTCCTGCCATCATTTCTCCAATTCAGATTTTACGAATGGAAGTATGGGTAACTAACAGAAATGGAACCACTACTGAAACAAGAGATATCGTCGCATTAGCAGATCTTGCTGAATCAAATCCTTTTTTAGGCCCACCAATTATTGATCAAACAAACACGGCTATTGTTAATCCTTTTAATGGAAGTAATAATCTGTTGACAAAAATACTCAATCAACCTAATGCTAGGAATTCTGCTTTTGTATATAGCAACTTAATTAATCTTCAATTGAATCCAGTTCAGGATTTTGAAAAGACCTTTGCCAGGAAACTTGATTCAACTCAATATACTTATAACAAACAAATAGGAGTGTTGTCTTTGAGTCAGCCACTTCAAACGGATGAAGTGCTTGGTGTCTCCTATCAATATACCTATAAAGGTAAAATTTATCAAGTAGGAGAATTCTCTCAAGATGTTCCGCCAGATAGCAGTTCTGCTTCACAAAAAGTACTTTTTTTAAAATTACTAAAAGCAACATCACAACGTCCGAAATTACCTATATGGAAATTAATGATGAAAAACGTCTACTCTATTGGTTATGGAACATTGTCCCCTACTGATTTTAAGTTAGATGTTTTATATCAAGAGCCGGGTCTTGGAGCTAAACGATATGTGCCATTTGGAGATAAAAATTCAGGAGCGCCAATTATTTCTTTGGTTAATCTAGACAGACTGAATAGTCAACTTGATCCTCAGCCAGATGGAGTATTTGATTATGTGGAAGGATTTACTGTTTATTCACAATACAGTAGGATAGTGTTTCCTGTGTTAGAGCCATTTGGAAGAGATTTGGCAAATAATATTTACAATACAGTGCCAATAGCGGCAAGCGACACACTATTTTTTGCTTTATATGATTCTATAAAATCGCTAGCACAGCAGCTTCCAAATCTTAATCGTTTTTTATTAAAGGGTACAGCAAAGACTTCCGGTTCTTCTGATATCAGTATAGGATATAATATTCCAAAAGGTTCCGTTAGAGTCACTTCCGGTGGAAGGATTTTGCAGGAAGGGATTGATTATGATATTAATTACGATTTAGGGACAATTAAAATGATTAACCAGGCAATTTTAAATGCAGGATTGCCTGTTCAAGTAGATTTTGAAAATAATGCAACATTTGGGTTGCAGCAGAAAAACTTTCTTGGTTTAAGGTTTGATTATTTGGCAAAAAGTACACCAAAGCAGCAATTGTCATTTGGTGCAACGATGGTTCGTTTAGGTGAAAGGCCTTTTTTTACAAAAGTTAATTACAACGAAGAACCAATTCGCAATTCAATGTATGGAGTTGACGTAAATTATAGAAAAGATGTACCAAAAGTGACAAAAATATTAGACAAGTTACCTATTTACAAAACGACTGCCTTATCGTCTATTAATTTTTATGGTGAGGGTGCTTATCTTCAACCTGGTCATGCTCCCCAAATTGGAAGAGGAAATAATGGGGTAGTATATATTGATGATTTCGAAGGAAGTAAATCAGGAATTGATTTAAGATTTCCTTTGGTAAGTTGGGCATTAGCTTCAGTGCCGGCACGTGCATTGAATAACAACGGAGTTGATTTGTTTCCGGAAGCTACAGCAAGTAATAATTTAAACTATGGAAAAAATAGGGCAAAGCTAGCCTGGTATCAAATAGAACAAACTTTTCAACAAAAAGATGCACAGAATAATCCTATCACTGATCGAAATGAGTTAAGCGATCCTAGGGTAAGGCAGGTATACCAGAAAGAAATATTTCCACAGCGAACAACTGGCTTTGGAGAAAATCAATTAGTCACATTTGATATGGCGTATTATCCAAAGGAAAGAGGCCCATACAATTTTTTAGACAATAGCGACTCTTTAACATCAGATGGAAAACTAGTTTATCCGAAATCGAAATTCGGCGGAATTATGCGTAGTATTGATCAACCTGATTTTGAATCAAGTAACATTGAGTTCATTGAATTTTGGATGCAAGACCCTTATATACTTCCGCAATTCGCAAATTCTAATGGGGGAAAATTATATTTTAATTTAGGAAATGTTTCTGAAGATATTTTAAAAGATGGAAAAAGGTTTTATGAAAACGGTTTAAATACTCCTAATATTCCTTCACCTACAGATGTTACGGTATGGGGTAGGGTCCCACGCAATCCAATACAAGTTACGAATGCATTTAGTAATACGCCGGATGATCGTTTATACCAAGACGTGGGTATCGATGGAATAAGTGATACGGGAGAAGTAAATTCTCGATCTACTTATCTTGCTAATTTAGCCACAAGCTTTGGTGTCAATTCTAAAATATATCAAGATGCTTTAAAAGATCCATCTTCTGATGATTATAAGAATTATAGAGACGCTGGATTTTCAGGGAGTGATGGTATTCTTTCCAGATATAAAAACTACAATGGTATGGAAGGCAATTCTCCTATTTCAAATGGAGGGCAGTTTTCTTCAGCAGCTACTTTGTACCCAGATGTTGAGGATTTGAACAGGGACAATACTCTTAATGAGACTGAAGAATACTTTCAATATGCTGTTGATATCAAACCAAAAGATGCCACAGAAATGATCATAGGCAATAACTTTATTGTTGACAAAAAAGAAGTGGCTGTTAATTTAGTTAATGGAAGCACTAGAAATGAAACCTGGTATCAATTCAGAATTCCTATTGGAAATTATGAAAGAAAAGTAGGGAATATTCCCGATTTCAAGTCGATCCGCTTTATGAGAATGTTTTTAACAGATTTTGACGATAGTGTCGTTTTGCGTTTTGGCGTGTTGCAATTAACTAGGAATGTTTGGCGTAAGTTTAAATACAAGCTGGATTCAACAGGATTATATGCTGCTACTTCTGCAACTCCATATAATATTGAAGCGGTTAATATCGAAGAAAATGATTCAAGATTGCCGCTTCCTTATCGAACACCAAAAGATATAAAGCGAGTTCAAACATTAAGCAATAATGGCGTAAATCTTTTACAAAATGAGCAGTCGATGAGTTTGACTTTTTGTAATTTGCAAAAATCAGATGCGAAAGGAGTTTTCCAAACATTCGCTAATAGGGATATCAGGCAGTTTAGAAAATTATCAATGTATATTCATGCTGAACAAGCACAAAATCCTGCCAATACGATAGCCAATAAAGATTTAACAGCGGTAATCAGGCTTGGTACCGATTTCGTTAGTAATTATTACGAGGTAAGAATCCCTTTAATGCTTACACCATTAAATTCCGGATTAAACCCAGACTCTGATCAATATAATGACTCTTTATGGTATCCATCTAATTCAATGGATTTGGATTTAGAAACTTTAACGAAAATAAAGCAGGCAAGAAATTTATCCAGCACAAGTATTGGTAAAATATTCCGTCAATTACAAGATAACGGTCAAGTGTATTCGGTGATTGGAAATCCAAATCTTGGAGAAATAAGGGGTATTCTGTTAGGTGTGGAAAATTCAACTTCGCAAGGGGCATGTGGTCAAGTTTGGTTTAATGAATTAAGGCTTTCTTCTATTAATGAAGAAGGAGGTTGGGCAGCACTTGGAAGGGTAGATATGAATTTAGCTGATCTTGGAACGGTATCTGTATCTGCCAATACACATTCAAGGGGATTTGGAACGATAGAACAAAGGGTAGCAGAAAGATACAGAGATAATTTTCTTCAATTTGATGTTGCTACAAACCTTGAATTAGGTAAATTATTACCCACCAAAACCGGCCTATCTATTCCTGTATATGCAAGCTATTCTCAAACAACAAGTGCACCTCAATATGATCCATATGATATGGATATTAAGCTAAAAGAAAAATTACGAACTAGCCCAACAAAATCAATCAAAGACTCCATTCGAAATAATGCCATTGATTTTACTTCAATTAAAACACTCAATTTTACCAATGTAAGAAAAAATAAAACCAATGGTAAGCCACCTAAGATATACGATATTGAAAATATTGACGTAAGTTATTCTTATATAAAAACAGAAAGTCATAACCCTTTAATTGAGAGAAATGAAGTTACAAAACACAGGGGAGCACTTGGATATAATTATTCATTACAACCTAAATATATAGAGCCTTTCAAGGGGTTGTTTAGAAAAACAAAAACAAAATGGTTTAATCTGATAAAGGAATTTAATTTCACTTATCTCCCTTCTCAATTGAGTTTTAGAGCAGATGTCAGCAGGCAATTTGGTGCGATACGTCCAAGAACAATTGGGCAGAACGCTTATGCGATTCCTGAAACGTACGATAAGTTTTTTACTTTGCAGCGTGATTACATCATGAGATGGAACTTCACCAAATCATTAAATTTCGATTACAATGCAACTAATAATTCTAGGGTGGACGAGCCTGCAGGAAGGTTAGACACTAAGGAAAAGAAAGATACGGTATGGTCAAACTTTTCAAAAGGAGGAAGGAATACTGTTTTTAATCAAACGGCAAACTTTTCATATGTACTTCCAACTAATAAATTCCCATTGTTAGATTGGACTACAGTAAACATAAGGTATCAATCTGTTTATAAATGGATAGGTGCATCTCGTCTTGCAATTAATTTAGGTAATTTTTTAGAAAATGGTCAGCAGGAAGAAGCTACTGTACAAATGGATTTTAATAAAATATATCAGAAATCAATCTGGTTGCGTCAGTTAGATCAACCATCTGATATTGAAAACAAAGAAAGATGGAAAAATAGAGTTACCAAAACAAAAGACTCAGTGTTAGTTAGATCAGGTAAAAAAGTATGGAAAACAAAGAAAACAATTGATAAAGGTGCAGTTCCTTATTTAAGTGGAGGGGCTAAGTTCATCGGAAAGCTATTAACAAGTTTAAAACAAGCTAATATTTCTATTTCTGAAAATGCGAATACTCGTTTGCCTGGGTATATGGATAGTACAAAGTTTTTTGGACAAAATTTTAATAGCATGTCCCCTGGCTTTGATTTTATTTTAGGCAAACAGCCGGATACTTCATGGCTTAATAGAAAATCTGCAGAGGGCATAATAACTAAGGATACGAATTTCAACTCTTTGATCCAGCAGAATTACGATCAAAAAATATCCTTTACTGCACAGCTAGAACCTATTCGAGACATGAATATTACATTAAATCTGAGTAAAACATTCAGTAAGAACTATAGCGAAACATTCAGGTTCATTGATACTTCCGGAGGCCAAAATTTAAAATTCATGCATTTGAATCCTTATGCTGGTGGGGGGTTTGATATTACTTACATTTCCTATAAGACATTATTTGGTAAATTTAATCCAAATAGGGTTTCTGAAACATTTAAAACATTTCAAAACTATAGAGTTATATTATCAGAAAGACTTGGAAAATTAAACCCCTATAGCTCAAGTCAAAATGTGGGGGCAGATGGTTTTTATTATGGGTATGGAAAATACGCAGTTGATGTATTAGTGCCATCATTTATTGCTGCTTACACAGGGCAGGATCCTAAAAATGTTTCACTTATAAATCAGCGCAATGAAAATCTAAAATCAAATCCCTTTAAATCAATTTTACCAAAACTAAATTGGAAGTTGGATTATAATGGATTAAATAAAATTAAACCATTTGATAAAATATTTTCAACACTTACGTTGTCTCATGGCTATACAGGCAACATAAGTATGAATGGATTTACTTCTGCATTGTTATATCAGGATGTATCCAGATATGGTTATCCTTCGTTTTATGACACAGGTTCAAGAAATTTCATTCCTTATTTTTTGATTCCAAATATTTCAATACAAGAACAATTTTCGCCTTTGGTTGGAATTGATATGATGTTTGTAAATCAGTTTCAAGGTAAATTTGAATATACAAAATCAAGGCAATTGAGTTTAAGTTTAAATGACTTTCAATTAAGCGAGGTAAGAACAACAGAGTATACTATTGGAGGAGGTTATCGCAAAAAAGGGTTGAAGTTATTTGGCGGATTAAAGCTCCCTGCTTTTTTAAGTAAAAGTAATTCTTCAAAATTAGACAATGAGATAAACTTCAGAATTGATTTCAGAATTAGAGATAATGTCACTTCGAATAGTCGCCTAGATCAAGACAATAACTTTGCGACGGGAGGAAGTAAAGAAATTTCAATCAATCCTACAATTGATTATTTCTTAAATAGCAGGGTAAATATAAAATTGTATTTTGATCAAAGGAAAATAAAGCCTTACATTTCTTCGAGTGCGCCATCTACCAATACACGAGCTGGTGTTCAAATAAGGATTTCTCTAGCTCAGTAAAATAAGTGATGATTTTGATTAAAGATTTTTATTAAAATATGTAGTATTAGCTTGTTGTGTACAGGTTATAATTAATTCATTGATACATACATGCTTTGGTAAATTTGCTGTATAGAAAATGCTATCTGCAACATCTTCTGCTTGTAATGGTGTATATCCTTTATACGCCATTGCCGCTTTTTCTTTATCTCCATTAAATCTAACAATTGAAAATTCGGTTTCTACAGCACCAGGATGAATAGCGGTCACTTTAATTCCATATTTCAATAAATCAATTCGCATAGATTTCGATATTGCATCAACGGCAAATTTGCTTGCACAGTATACGTTGCCATTTTCATAAACTTCCTTACCTGCAATTGAGCCAATATTAATAATGTGCCCAGCTTTACCTGCGATCATCAAGGGAACTATTTTTTTTGTCACATAAATCAATCCGTTGACATTTGTTTGAAGCATTGTTTCCCATTCTTCCACAGAGGCATTTTCAAAGCTGTCTCTTCCAAGGGCAAGACCTGCATTGTTTATTAGAATTTCTATTTTTTTCCATTTTTCAGGCAGGCTATCTATTGAAGCAGATACTTCATGTTTGTTTTGAATATCAAAACAAAGTTCGAGTACATTAATTTTGTATTTATTTTCTAAATAAGTTTTTAATTCAGCTAATTTACTTTTCCTTCTACCTGTAATAATAATATCAAATTGATTTGATGCAAAAGTTTCGGCACATGCTTGTCCAATTCCTGCAGTAGCGCCGGTGATTAGTACTATTTTATTCATAAATTTATTTGTATAAAGCAATGTATATTAATAATATAATAATGAAACTAGCGAATCAGTATCATCGTCCCTTTTCTTTTTAAGTGATTGTTTTTGTAATCGATGCCATTTGCTTGCCAAACATAAGTGCCAAGTTCTTGTGGCTGGCCTTTAAAAGTGCCATCCCATCCTTTTCCGATTTCAGTAGTATAAAAAACAATCTCACCCCAACGATTAAATATTTTAAAGGATTCTATACTTTTTAATCCTAATGCTAATGGTGTTATAATATCATTTAGTCCGTCATTATTTGGAGTGAATGCATTTGGTATAAAAAAATCTGGCAAAACAGTATAGTAATTCACATTAATTGAATCTTTATTGGTACAACCAATACTGCTATTCACATTTACATAGTAGGTAATATCACCTTGTGTATTGGCTATTGGGTTTGGAATATTTGTTGCATTTAACCATATGGTATTGGGGCTCCAATTATAAATAACGTTACTTAATGCACCATATACTGTTGAATTTAATTGTAATGGCTGACCACTTACTATGGAGGTATCTTGAGTACCTGCATCTACACTAATGTTTTCTATATTAACTCTTACTGTATCCTTACTTGGTTTTGGACAACCCATGGTATCATACACGTAAACAATATAATCAATATAGTTTCCTATAGGACTAATTGAAATCGGATTTGAAACAGTAGAAAAATTTAAAAACAAAGTTGGATCCCAGATGTATTTTATACCACCGGATGCATGTAAATAAGCAGAGCTACCTTTACATATTATTGTATCGGCCCCTGCATAAGCATTAGGGTAAGGTATAGTAGTAACCGTTAATGATTTTGTAGTGTAACAGCTTCCAATATTCCCTTTAACGGTGTATAAGGTTGAAGGGCTGGTTGGAGTTGCTAAAGGGCTATTGATAAATGCATTATTTAAACTGTTGGCAGGTGACCAATTGAATTGAATTGCGTTGCCTATTGTAATCAATCTTACGCTATCATTTCTGCATATAGTTGTATCTTTTATTGTAAACAATGTAACAGTATCTATTACACGAACTTTTACAGAATCTTTTTTTGAACAATTAGGATAGTTATTATTTAGTAAAAAGTTTACATAATAGGTTGTATTTACAATTGGTGTAACAAAAGGATTTGAAATATTCTGATTGTTGATTAAAACATTGGGAGACCAAGTATACATGCCATTGGGGATTGAACTTGAAGCATTTAATTGTAATCCGTCAATTTTGCAAATGATAGTATCGTTGGTTACAGTGATAGTTGGCCGATCGACAATATGAATAGGTAACGCTATTGAATCAAAGCAACCTTTGTTACTAGTGACTAATAGTTTCACTAAATAAATTCCTGTGTCTTGGTATGAAAAAATCGGGTTAGATAAATTGCTAGTATCAGATGTACTTGAGTTTAATCCAAAGTCCCAATGCCATAAAGAAGGGGCACCATATGCAGCAAAAGTGTTGTCACTAAAATTAATTGGAACAGCTTTACACATAGATGTTGGGTAATTGAATCCTGGGATAAATCCAGGGAATACCTTAATGATAGTTTCAGTAGAATCTGCACATGCAGGATCGTCTTTATTTACAATCAATTTCACACGATAAACTCCGGTGTCTGAAAAAGTATGAGAAGGGGCGGCTAATGTGGAAGTATTATTAGATAGAGAATTAGGGTCGCCAAAATCCCAAAAAAAAGTTAGGTTTAATGGAGAGTTACTAAGATTATTAAAGGAATAAGATAGGCCATCGCAGGTGATATATTCAGGATTAAGAGAGGCGCTAGCAAAATTACAGGAAGCTACTGTGATGATAAAATCTTTTCGATGCGTTGAAATATATTGACCATTTCGATAGGATGATACACATACCGATACAACATATTTCCCAGGTGCAGGAGCTATTCCACTTATAAATCCGGTCCTTGAGTTTATTGTAACGGCAGCACCAAGTGGAGTATTCCCAGAGAATGTGGTTTGATAGGTTAAGGTATTATAGGGCGGCGTACTAGGTATTATTGGATTGGCATCTGTAGCAAGTCCACCATTAAAACCTCCGCAAAAATAATAAACTAATGAATCATTGTCATTGTCTTTTGCACTAAAATCAAATGAAAAATTGTTATCAAAGCAAACAACGGAAATAACTCTTGAAAATTTAGGGCTATTGTCCATTAAGGAAGTGCCTAATTGATTGTTGCCAGGAATATTGGTTGAATAGGTAGCGCCCTCGCCATTAGCACTTGTACCTGTATTTTGAATGTTATTAATGTTAGAAATTCTGCAACATGTTTGATAAGCCGCAGTGTATCCATTTCCGTTATTAGGCAAAGTAATTATGATAGAGTAAAATCCTGCATAATAATTTAAAGTAGGAGCGTTTATGATGCAAGTAGGTAAATTAGCATCTGTTTCAAGCGGACCCCTTAATGAATCTCTAGGTATGGTGAAGTAATTTACAAGGCTAGAATTATCGTTATTGAATATACCAACTAACACACTAGCTGGCATAGCTGCACAGTTTGTGCAATTTGCAATTGAATCCTTAAATAGTATTAACGTAATTCTGTATGTCCTAGAAGTACTATTGCTACTAATCGATTCATAAATCATTTCACCACCAATAATATGCTTTGCAAATATTAGTTGAGAGTAGCAAATTGATATAAGTAATATTAATATACTTTTTTTCAATGGGGTTATAAATTTACAATCTGAGCACTAAGATAATTAAATAAGCTTCTAATTATATGATATTAATATGATTCAAAAAATTTGTTAAAATTATAGTTGATTTTGCCGCTTCTTCAATCATTCCCATGTGTCCAGTGTTTCTTAAAATATATAAGTGTGTTTGCTTAGGTAAGTAGGATTGGCTTATTAATTCATTAAATGGGATAGTTTTGTCATGTTGTCCAATAATAAGCAAAACGGGAATTTCGGCCTCAGATATTTCTATAGTTCTTGAGGGCCTCATTGCTATTGCATTGTAATATTGAATAAGTGTTTTTTTGTTAAAAGTGTCCCCATTTTGTATCAATAATTCCATTTCGTGATTGCATGTCGGGAGGTTATAAAATAATTCAGGGGTACTCAGTTTTAGAAAGGGACTTACCCCGTTTGTGTTAATAAACCCGATTGCTTTTTTTCTGATTGTTATTTTTATATCAGAATCAGCAAATGTATGAGAATGAAATAGCCCCAACCCTAACAGGTCTTTTTGATATTTCTTTAAATAAGCTAGTGCAATATATCCGCCCATACTATGCCCAATCATTACGAATGATTTTTTTTTCTTGTATAATGATTGCTTTTATACATTCGGCATAATCAGAAATTTGGATATTATCACCTTCGAGTAATTCACTTTGTCCAGTTCCGGGCAAATCTGGTGTAATGACTAAATGTTTTTTTTGCAAACTAATTACTTGATCCTTCCAAATGTATTTGTCTTCACCAAAACCATGAAGTAACAATACAGGCTTTCCGTTACCCTCAATTGAGTAGTGTATTATTTTTTTTCTGAAAGTTACTATTTTATCCATTTTTAAATCCGATGGTGTAAGATCTATAGAATAGAAGTATAACAAAAGGAATTAAGGAAATGTTTAATTTTTGGGGTAGAAAAAACCAAACAATCAGCAGCAATAGATATATGATAGCTTGAATGGAGAAATATTTTTTTGAAAATGTATTTTTGCTGGATACGAAAAAGCATGCCATAATATTGGTGGGTAATGCCCATAAAAGATTATAGTTATATTTTGTCATTGAATGGTCAGTTGAAGTCCACATCAAAATCAAAAGAATTCCAAGTGCTCCTGTTGAGAAGAAAAGAACTCCATCTAACACAACTACACATTTTTTTGCAATGGGCGATTGTATTAAGTTGATAAGAATGAATATGATCAATAAAGCAATGAAAAAATTAGTTGGGGTAAAAACTGTAGATTCTATTGCCGGCTGCTGGTTAGGGATAATTATTTCTTTTGAGGCTGCAATCGAAGTGCTGTTTGAACGATCTAAGCAATTCATTAAATTATCAGGCAGGAAGGTCTGCTCTAATGGAGTCATAATTTTATCAGTAGGCAAGCCAAGTAATATGTCTATCCCTAGTTTGCTCCAATATTGTTTTCCATTATCAAGGTATTCGTGTATAGCCTCTCGGAAGGTAGTATTTATGGGCATTACAGCTGAGATACCTATTTTAGGGGATTTGAATTTTAAAATAATATCTCTAAGTCTTGAAGTGCAATTATCTAAGAAAAAATCGTATTTGTAATATTTATTTTCCTCTTTCAAATTTTCAATTAAGGCATATTCTATTTCTTTTTTTTCTTCGGCAGAAAAATTCAATACTTGTTCTGTTATTCCTCTTCGAATTGAAGAGTACTCATACATAAAATCCTGTGAATTTTCTACACTTAAAAAGTAAAGCAATTTTCCGCGGATAAATTTTAAATAGAAACCATCGTCCTCAAAATTAAAAGTGCCATAATTAAAAACGTAATCAGTAACGCTATTGCTGTCTATAATCCTAATGGCGCTATGACCAAAAATTGAATATAGTTCATCACCAGGCGTACAAGTTAATAATGAAATCCTGATTCGAGAACTATCTTGTGCGAATAATCTGTGAGTATGAACGCTAAATAAAAATAGGAGTACAAATAATAATAGAGAACGGCTTTTCATGAAATATTTTTTGAATATAGCTATAATTATCTGCTATAGTTAGGCGCTTCTTTTGTTATAAAAACATCATGTGCGTGACTTTCGCGTATACCTGCATGTGTTATTTTGATAAAGTTGGCGTCTTGTAATAGTTTTATATCTTTCGCACCACAATAACCCATCCCTGATCTTAAACCTCCGGTGAATTGATAAACCACTTCTTTCAGATTTCCTTTGAAAGCTACACGACCTTCAATCCCTTCGGGAACAAACTTTTTAACATCTGCTTCATTATCTTGAAAGTATCTATCGCTGCTGCCTTGTGACATCGCACCTAAAGAGCCCATGCCTCTATACTGTTTAAATTTTCGACCTTCATATATAATGGTTTCTCCGGGGCTTTCTTCTGTTCCTGCAAACATATTCCCAAGCATCACACAGTTTGCGCCAGCAGCTAAAGCTTTAACCATATCACCAGTATATCTGATTCCACCATCACTAATTATACCAATTCTTTTATTTTTTAAAGCAGCAGATACTTCCATTACCGCAGTGATTTGAGGAACACCAATACCAGCAACAATCCTTGTAGTACATATCGACCCAGGTCCAATCCCTACTTTAATCGCATCAGCACCGGCCTCAGCCAATGCTAATGCCCCTTCGCCTGTAGCAACATTGCCTGCGATTATCGAAATTTGCTTAAATGAACTTTTTATCTTTTTTATATTATCAATTACGCTTTTGGTATGTCCATGAGCGCTATCGATACAAATAGCATCAACGCCTACATGATGAAGCGCTTCCACCCTTTCTAAAATATCTTTTGTAATTCCAACCCCAGCTCCAACTAATAATCTACCAAAAGTATCTTTTACACTATTTGGATGGCTCGTTAATTTCAAGATATCTCCAAATGTTATTAATCCAATTAATTTTCCTAATTTATCTACAACCGGTAGTTTTTCTATTTTATTTTTTTTAAAAATCAACTCGGCCTTTTTAAGATCGGTTCCTTCTGGCGCGGTGATGAGATGCTGACTTGTCATCACACTACTCACTTTTTGTTGGTTGTTTCTTTCAAATCGCAAGTCTCTATTGGTTAAAATCCCAACTAATTTACGCGCTTTGTCTATAATGGGGATTCCTCCAATTTTATTTTCTTTCATTAAAAAAACAGCCTCCCCGATAGTTGAATCAGGATGTAAAGTAATGGGATCAATAATCAATCCGCTTTCACTTCTTTTTACTTTTCGAACCTGATCGGCTTGCTGCTGAATACTCATGTTTTTATGAAGAATGCCTAAACCTCCTTCTCTTGCTAGTGCAATGGCTAGTGATGCTTCGGTTACCGTATCCATTGCGGCACTCAGCATGGGGATATTTAATTTTATTTTTTCTGTTAATTGAGTGGAAATATCTACATCGCTCGGAAGAATTTTAGAATAAGCTGGTTTGATGAGTACATCATCAAAAGTTAGACCTTCTTCAATGATTTTAGACACGTTATTTTTTATAGATTTCTTATTTTTTATTGCCATATGTAAAATTAAGCCAAATATTTTAAATATGACAAGGACTAAAATTAAGTTTTTACATCATAAAACATCCTACCATATACGTCCGAATCAATTTATGCCCTGTTAACATTACTTACTATTATTTTATTACCTAAACTATCATTAGGTATAAATATACTCAAATTGATTTATATAATTTCCCTGGCAAAGCAACAATCAGATTATTTATTTCTAAATGTAGTAGGGCAGTAGCGATAGCACTATTGCTACACATGCTTTTGTGCATTATTTCATCAAGAGAAATTGGGTTATTTTCTGATATAATTGTATAGATTTTATTTTCTTCATTGTTTAATTCTATAAATAAGGAACGTTGTTTATTTTTTCTAGTAATGGGTATATTGCTCCATCCCATTTGTTCTATAATGTCAGCCGAACTTTGTACAATTGATGCTTTATGAGAATGAACTAATAAATTACAGCCTTCACTCTTTAAGTCACCAATTCTTCCTGGAACAGCAAAAATATCTTTGTTATAACTATTCGCGATTTCTGCGGTAATTAATGAGCCGCCTTTTTTACCCGATTCAATAACAATTAGTGCATCGCAAATTCCAGCAGTAATTCGATTTCTTTTCGGAAAATTTTGTTTGTCTGGCTGATGGCCACTATGAAATTCGGTTAGCAATCCGCCTTGCTCAATAATTTCTTTAGCAAGATTAGTATTGGATACAGGGTAAATTTTGTCCAGCCCATGAGCTAAAACCGCAATGGTTGGAATATTATTTTGTATTGAAGTCTGATGTGCTATAGTATCAATGCCATAAGCAAGCCCACTAACCACGATTATGTTATATTCTTTTAACTCTCGTATTAATTTTTGACAAACAAATTTTCCGTAATCTGAGTTATTTCTGGTACCTACTACGGAAATTATTTTTGATTTATTTAAATCGGCGGTTCCTTTAAAAAATAGTAAAACGGGGCAGTCGGCACTATGCAATAATTTCTTTGGATATTTTTCAGAATTGATAAATATTGGTTGAATATTATTTTTTTCAATAAATTTTACTTCTTTTTCGCAGAAATGAAAATTGTTGAAATTTTTTATGCTATTTGCTCTTACTGTGCCGATGCCCTCAATTTTTTCAAGTTGTCTTTTTGGTATTTTAAAAATTTCAGAGGCAGAATTGAATATGGTTACTAAAGTTTTAGCATGCACATCGCCAATATGGGGAATTTTAGAAAGGGCTATTTGAAAAATAAGTTCATTGTCCATAATCGTGAACAATGATAAATAAATAGTTAGTTTGAGAGTACGTGAATTTCCGTTCTTCTATTGTTGCTTTTCCCTTCTTCAGTATCATTGGTATCGATAGGTTTACTATCGCCAAACCCCATTGCTTTTAGCCTAGTAGCACTAATTCCTTTGGTAGTTAAATAGTTGACAACAGCTTTGGCTCTATTTTGGCTTAATGTAATGTTAGCTTCTTTATTGCCTGAATTATCTGTATGTCCTTCTATTTGAAATTTCAGCATTGGGTTTTCTAATAGTAATGAGTATAACTTATCCAACTCACTGAAAGAAATAGACGTAATTGTATATTTTTCTTTTTCAAAAAAGATATTTTTCAATATAATTTTAGCGCCTGCTTCAATAGGGTTTAGCCCAATATTGATGTTGAAAAAAGAGTCAGTTGTGTTTTTCTGTAAAGAGAAGCTATTGGAATAAAAAAGATAACCCTTTCTGTTTACATTAAAGGCATAATCTCTTTCTTCTGGCAATGAAATGAAATAATTCCCATCCTCGTCTGTTTGAATCGAGGTTGAAAAATCTCGGTTATTTATATCCGTTAGTTCAACGGAAGAAGGTAATCCTTTTAATGTTTTTTGATCAAAAACTTTACCAGTGACCCAGGTTGTTTTAATAGCCTTTATATCATTTCTAATTACAAAGCTGTATATGTCAAGTCCGTTTTCGCTTTTTCCGAAGTCGCTTGCATAAAAACATGTTTTACCATCTGAGGCCACAATCAGGGAGCCTTCATCGTCAATTGTATTTATTGGGTAGCCAAGATTTTCAGGAGCGAGCCATTGCTTGTCTTTCGATTTTCTTGAAATATATAAATCTGCCATTCCATATCCAGGATGACCATTGCTGTTAAAAAATAAACTTTGATTGTCGGAGTGTATGAAGGGGCAGGTTTCGTCTCCTTTTGAATTGATCATATGGCCTAGATTTTCAGGCTTACTCCAATTCCCTTTATTATTTCTGTGTGAAATCCAAATATCCTTTCCGCCGTATCCTCCTAATCTGTCACTTGAAAAATAAAGGTCCTGTTTATTAGCCGACAGAGTTGGATTGGACTCCCAGAATTCTGTATTAATAGTTGACCCTAAATTTTCTGCTTCTGTCCAGAGTCCATTTTTATTTTTATATGAAATGTACAAGTCACAGCTGCCAGCACCTTCAGGATAATTACAGCCTGTAAAAATTAAACATTGCCCATCTTGAGAAATAGTTTGAGCACCTTCATTATAATTCGTGTTAATTTTCCCTTTGATAGGAGTTGCGGTTGTCCATTCGCCATTAATTAAAGAGCTTTCGTAGAAATCTTCATCTCCATTAACCCGACGGTTAAAAATCATTTCTTTTCCATCAATTGTGGTGGAAGGGTAGTACTCATGATCTTCTGAATTAACACCTGGGCCAATATTTTTTGGTAAAAAAGTATACCCTGATGTTGGGTGCGTTTTTTTATATTCGATGGCAAAAAGATAATTATTCTTTCGATAATTTGCTGCTTTTTTACTTTGTTCGTTTAAATTATTAATGGAAAGAAATTTATCAATGGATAGCAATGCTTTTTCAAATTGCCCATATCCTGCCAATGAAATCGAATAGGGTAGAAAATAGTACTCGGAAAAAACACTATCGAGTGATATGGCAATTTCGAAATCAGCAGCAGATTTCTGGTAGTTTTTTAAATCAGCGTTTATACCTGCACGTGATAAATAAGCTTCAACATATTTTGGATAAATAGTGATGGCATCATTAATTTTTTCTATAGACTCTTTATATTTTCCTTTAACGGCGAGGTTATAGGCAGCTTCGTAGGTGTTTTTTGCTTTTTTGTTAACTTTTTCAGGGTTGTACCATTGCGCAGATAGGTGTAAAGAGCACAAGAAAAAACACATAAAAGAAAAAAATAAACGCAATGATGTATGGTACAATTTATTCATTTTACTGCTAAATAAATAAAGTTAAGGCTTTTAGCGAATTAAGGAACATGGATATATTTATGAAGCTGTAGCGAAAGTTCCCACTGAGGATTCTTTTTAATATAATCAATAATTATAGGCGTAATTAATGATGATTTGTCCCATTCCGGCTGTAAATAAAGCTTGCAAGTATCATTTACCATACCTGCATATTTTTCGGCCCATTCGAAATCAGATTTATTAAACACCACAATTTTTAATTCATTCGCTAATGGCATGATTTCCAATAATGGCTCTTTGAATTTTTTAGGCGAAAGGCAAATCCAATCCCATTTTCCTGACAATGGATGTGATCCTGATGTTTCTATATTAGTTTGATAACCGGCTTCCTGTAATAGGGAAGTTAGCGTGTCGAGATTGTGCATTAAGGGCTCTCCTCCAGTAATGACAACTAATCCTTTTGGGGTACTATTTTTTACATTGGATACTATTTCATGCACTGCTATCTTTTCATGAACATTGGCATTCCAGCTTTCTTTAACATCACACCATACACAGCCAACATCACAACCGCCGAGTCTGATAAAGTAAGCTGCTTTACCTTGATGGTAGCCTTCGCCTTGTAAAGTGTAAAAATATTCCATTACAGGCAGCGTGGATACTATGGAGATGTTATTTTTCAAAATGAAGTTTTAGTATTATTTTCTTTGTAAGTAAGCGTTGTAAGTATTTTTTAGCAAAGCGGCAATAGTCATTAATCCTACGCCTCCTGGCACCGGAGTAATATAACTACATTTTGCAGCAACTTCATCAAAGGCAACATCACCCCTAATTGAAAAACCGGATTTTTTTTGTTCATCTTTTACTCTGTTAATTCCCACATCGATCACTATTGCGTTTTCCTTTATCATGTCGCCAGTTAAAAATCTAGGTTGGCCCAAAGCGGCCACGATGATGTCCGCCTGAAGGCATATTTCTTTTAAATTAATTGTTCTACTATGGCATACCGTTACAGTGCAATTTCCATATGGATTATTTTGGCTAAGCAGAATACTCATTGGGCGGCCAACAATCTTGCTTCTGCCTATTACCACGGCATGTTTCCCTGATGTCTTAATATTATAATGCTCAAGCATCAGCATAATGCCATAGGGTGTAGCAGGAATGAAAGTAGGTATTCCTTGTATTAATTTACCTGTATTGATTGGATGAAATCCATCCACATCTTTAGCCGGATTAATAAGATTGATTATTTTTTGTTCATCTATTTGTTGAGGTAATGGAAACTGAACCAATATGCCATCAATATCATCATCATTGTTCATTTTTGTTATGGCTTCAATTACAATAGACTCTATACAATTTTCTTCAAATCTTACAATAGAACTTTTAATGCCAACTTCTGCGCAGTTTTTTATTTTACTAGCTATATAAGTTTCGCTAGCTCCATTTTCTCCAATTAAAATAGCAGCTAGATGTGGAACTCGATTGCCACTCTTTTGAAGCTCCATTATTTTTAATGTTAAATCTTCTTTTACAGCCTGCGATACAATTTTTCCATCTAGAAGTTCCATGCTTACAAAAATAAACAACAAAAATAGATTTCATCATTAAATATTTCAAAGAGAATAATCGCCTAATCGATGTTAAAATATCTGTTTATAAAGATTATTTAAACCTATTAGTCCTTTTTAGCCTTCTTTATTTTGTATATAAATTCATTGTATTGAAAAAAATAATTTGTATAGGTTTAATATTTTTCTCTATAACATACAGCTCTTTCTGCCAATCATTTTCGATGATAAATGATATTGACTATTTGGTATTAAATAGTTTTAGTCAACAGGAAAATGGTATCAAGGCATTTTCCTGTAACCCAGCCTTATTAATGAATGAAAAGAAAAGGTCACTTGGTTTCTTTTCGGAGAGGAAGTTTAATTTATTAGACTTTACACAAAATACTTTGTCGTTTTCTAAAGCTTTCAGTAATGGGAATATTGGGCTAACGATTAAGCATGCTGGAAATGTAGGGTATCAGGAAAATCAATTTGGTGTTTATTATTCCAAGAAAATTTCCGAAAATCTAGATATAGGGGTTGGTTTTTTTTATTTGAGTGGCCGCGCTTCTTCTTTTGCTAATTCATTTGCAGTCTCTACGAATATTGGCAGTGTAATACATTTATCTCCAAAAGTCATTGTTGGATTCTCGGTATTTAATCCCATTAACTATTGTGCAGTTGAAAGAATTAAGCAAAGGATTGGAAATAAAGACATCATTGGAATAGGGTATAACGCAACTAATAATTTCTTTTTAGGACTCACGATTATCAAAGAAGAAAATCATCCTTTGTATTTCGTAAATGGTATACAATACAAAATGAATAAAAAAGCTCATTTTGATCTTGGGATTATATCAAAATCAGGCTCTATCTATGTAGGTATTGGTTATTATTTAAAAAAGATACAAATAAAATGCTCGTTCTCTTCACACCCACAATTAGGATTGTCACCAGGTTTATTACTAAGCAGCATTGAGTAAATAAATACAGGATACTTAAATAATGGATGTTTATGAAACTGATTCTCCTGTTAATAATAATATTTCCTATAACAGCTATTTCCGCTCAGGAAATCAATAAGCCATTTAATTTGGAAGAAAATCTTATTGAATTAAATGAAGCACAGTTAGCACAATACACAAAATATGATGAGTATGTTGCCTTGTTAAATCAGTATAAAAATCACCCAATTAATATAAATGTTGTAGAAGAGGACGAGTTAAGCAGTCTGGCGTTATTAAATCCATTACAAATACAAGCATTAATAGGTTATAGGCTATTATTAGGTCGTATAATCGACATGTATGAGTTGCAAGCTATTCCTTTTTGGGATATACAAACAATAAGTAGCCT
>Ga0214921_10002590_pt1 | contig 29167 bp, 31 predicted proteins | sample LL1505_MetaG_FD_177992 | JGI IMG/M metagenome (GOLD analysis project Ga0214921, IMG submission 177992) | Freshwater microbial communities from Lake Lanier, Atlanta, Georgia, United States - LL-1505 | ecosystem: Environmental > Aquatic > Freshwater > Lake | place: USA: Georgia | collected...
CTTGTGCGATGCCGCGCGCAAAGTGGCGACCTTGGTGTCGGTTAGCTCGGCGATTTCCGTCAAGGCCTGATCGACGGTAACTGTCGCATCGTCTCGCTCGAAATCGACCGTGTATTGGGGTGACGCCGTGATGTCATATCGGTCGACCGTTGAGGCAAGAACAATCCCGTTTGCATCAACAACATCGCCCCGAACGCCGTATAAAACGCGTGAGATGGTTCGGTGTGTCTCTGCTTCGACGTTGAGTTTCTTCGCGTCAACGACTTGAATCACGATTAATCGTCCGATAAAAAATATTGCCACCAGGAATACAGTTCCAAGCAGAAAGCCGACTCGCCGAGAAAAATCTGAGGAACGATGCATCCCGTCCGCTCCTCCTCGGTCAGTTTCAGTGAGTGTTCGGCGCAGGGATTCCTGACGTCGATGTCACTGGCGTGGTCGTCTTCACCGAGTCTGCCCCACCGGATACTCCCTCCACCGATGCCACGCCACGCGTGGTCGACTTGGGGATAAGAGCGGATTCTAGGGAGTTTGCGATCGTCGTTCGGTCTATCGAACCTTGCCCTGCCACGAAAGGGTTCCCCCACACTTTGCCATCGCTGATTCGGAGATAGGCAGGACGTGCGTTGGAAATCATTCCGAGGCCTTGGGCTACAGAAGACAGATGCTGCGGCGAATTGAGCACGTTAAGTTGTTCTCCGATGAGCTGCGCGTCTCGTCCCAGATTTTGGCTTTCTTGTGCCTTGGCGGCAATGGCATAGGCATTTGCGTCGATTGCAACCGAAAGCACGAGTCGTCCAACAATCAGGAGCACAAACGACACAACGATTATCGTGACGTTACGACGAGAGAAGACGGCGCGAACCTTTGCGGCTGTTGTCATCGTCGGTAGGGCTCGAACCGGCGAAACTGGCCGAAGTCGGGGTGCCGTTGGAGTAAATGCCGATGCCATCGGACGTCTCACCGAATATTGCGCCTCATATGCGGGTCGGGTCATCGTGCTCATGCGGCGGTGTCCAATCTTTCGATAGCGCGAAACTTGACGGACGCAGCCCGCGAATTTCGGGAAATTTCGTCCGCGCTCGCGTTTCGCGCTCCGGAGAAAACCAACCGATATCCTGCGCGAAGCGAGACGGGGACGACGGGCAATGAATGAGGCGCGTTAGAGGTACTTGCTGCCGCGAACGCAACTTTGACGATGCGATCTTCGAGGGAGTGATACGACAACACAAGAAGGCGGCCGCCGACAGCGAGAGCAGACAGAGCGTTGTCGATTGCGAGGCGAAGGATTGAGAGTTCACCGTTCACCTCGATGCGCAGCGCTTGGAAGACTCGTTTCGCGGGGTGCCCGGCATTCTTGAGGGCATATGGCGTGGCGTCGTTCAAGATGCGAACCAAGTGTTCACTGCGAATTATCGGGCGATCGCGGCGCTCGGCAACGATGGCACGGGCATAGCGCGGCGCTAACTTCTCTTCGCCAAAATCTCGGAAGATTCGAATCAGTTCTGCTTCGTCGTATTCGCGAAGAATGTCTGCTGCAGTCTGACCGACCGTCTGGTCCATACGCATATCGAGCGGCGCATCAACCGCATACGCGAAACCGCGCTCTGACTCGTCAATCTGCATCGACGAGATTCCGAGATCCAGCAGAATGCCATTTGCCGTCTTACGGTTCACGGTCGCGAGCGCTTCGGCAATGTGGTCATAAGTGGAATGAACTCCGACAAAGCGCGACCCAAAGGATGCGAGACGCTCACGTGCATGTTGAAGTGCAACCGAGTCTCGATCAATACCCACCACCGTCGCATTAGCAAAGCGATTGAGAATTGCTTCACTGTGTCCACCAAGTCCGAGAGTTCCGTCGACTACAACAGGGTCGTTTCCCACGAGGACCGGGGCAAGCGCGTCGAGGCACTCCTCGAGAAGGACTGGGGTATGAGCTGGAGTGACCATAGTATTCCGGTGGTCACGATGATCCGATTCCCATCCGCAGCCTGCCGTGGGGAAGTACTTCAGGGGCGGCGGGGAGTCGCATCATCGTGATTAGAAGAGTCCCGGAATCACCTCCTCCTCGGTGTCGCTGTAGGCCTGTTCTTTCTCGGCGTAATACGTGGCCCACGCATCGGCGGCCCAAATCTCGGCACGACTGCCAACGCCGATGACGACCAGGTCGCGGCCAAGCCCGGCATACTCGCGAAGTTGGCCGGGGATCATGACGCGGTTCTGCTTGTCCGGCGTCTCGTCACTTCCGCCCGACAACAACAAGCGCGAGTAGTCGCGCGCAACCTTGCTTGAAATGGGAGCTGAGGACGCGGATTCAAGAAGTCCCTGGAAGGTTGCTCGAGGGAACACATAAATGCATCGCTCTTGACCACGGGTGAGAACGATGCCGCCAGCGAGTTCATCACGAAACTTGGCGGGCAGGATTACACGTCCCTTGTCGTCGAGTTTTGGTTCATAGGTGCCGAGCAACATGGCCGCCTCCTTCCTCATCCCCACTGTGCGACTTCCCTTACTTTACTCCACTTTACTCCACTTTACCCCACTTCTCTCCACTTTGCTTTAAATTTCGCACATTTCGTGTCGCGCAACCACTCAACGGGCACAAGAAAAAACCCGGCCGTAGCCGGGTTTAGTGATTGCGCTAGTTCTTAGAGGTCGCCGTCGAGGCGACGCTCCCAGCGATCTGCGAGCTTGGATGCAGAGCGAGGCTTCGAGGGCGGGCGAACCTCGCCGCGACGATTTACCGTCAACATCGCTCCAACCATCATCACGCCAAATCCTGCAACCCCGATCAACGGAAACTGCAGAACTACGCCAGCGAGCAATACGCCGACACCCGCGACTAGCACGAGGACACCAATCGTGATCAAGGTCACGTTCGCACGACGTGGTGAGGGATTAACAACATCGGCATTCGAGCCAGAGAGCTGTCGTTCCATCTCTTCAAGTACTCGGCGTTCTTCGTCGGAAAAGGCCATCTTCACTCCTTCACTTAGTAACAGTGTAAAGCGTGCTTCGCTAGTGTGGAACCGTGAGTTCCCCAACATCCTTCATTGACCTCGTCGCCGAAAATCTGCGAGAAGTCGTCGCGAGATCGCATCGAGAAATCCCAGAGATTGCGACCGACGCTGATGCCCTCACGAATGTTTCTGAATCGTTCCTTCACGGCGGAAAGCGATTTCGCGCTCGCCTCGCATATTGGGGCTGGCGCGCAGCAGTGACCTTCGGCGATGTGTCCGTCGATCCCGACGAACACGTCGAGCTGCACCGGGTTGTAAATCTAGCAACAGGACTGGAACTCTTTCATGCCGCAGCCCTGGTTCACGACGACATAATCGACAACAGTGATACCAGGCGTGGCGTAACAACCGCGCACCGCCAATTCGAGCGTCACCATATCGACGGTCGGTTCTCTGGCTCGGCAACAACCTACGGTGCGTCCAGCGCAATATTGCTCGGCGATCTTTTGTTGTCTTGGGCGGACGACCAATTCCTCGGTGCCGCCATCGGACTGGACGCCAGTGTCAGCCGCGTGTACCGCGACGAACTTCGAACGATGCGGTCCGAGGTGACGGCCGGACAGTTTCTTGACAATCACGATTCGGTCGCGTGGCGCACGACCCCCCACGAAGAATCGGTCGACCGGGCGCAGAGAGTGGTTATATACAAATCGGCAAAGTACAGCGTCGAAGCGCCGTTGACTCTTGGTGCAATACTCGGCGGTGCAGCGCCTGACCTTATTTCAGCGCTGAGAGGCTTCGCGCTACCACTCGGGTTCGCATTTCAACTGCGCGACGACATGCTCGGTGTTTTCGGCGACGAAGCCACGACCGGAAAGCCGGCAGGTGATGACCTTCGCGAGGGCAAACGAACGGTCATGCTCGCCATAGCCCGGCAAAACGCAGATGCCGCGACACTCACTGTCCTCGATGAACTTGTCGGCGACCCTCGACTCGAGCCAGCACAGATCGACATGCTGAGATCGACGCTTCACGCAACGGGGGCGGTCGTCCAAACCGAAGACCTCATCGCGCGCTCGCGGGAGCGATCACTTCGCGCGCTCGCCGAAATGGGCGTCGATGCTTCGGTTGCCAAAGAGCTCGGTTCCCTCGTAGAGGCCATCACCGTCCGGAGCGTGTGACAAGACACACCTGCCACGCCTGACGGGTTTTATGCCTCGCTCCCCCGACAATTAAGAGGAGAGGGGGAACCCAAATGGTTGACAGTATTCCGTCAGATTCATCTTCTCCCATCTTCGAAGGTCTTGCACCTCAGTTTTCTGCGGAACCGAGGCGGACGCGTCGCACTCGAATTCTCGCTGTCGCCGCGAGCGCGATGCCGATCATCGCAGCGTCGTGGGTTGCGGGGGCGACCACGGTCACCGAACTCGATCCGACCCAACAACCTCCCGCTCCCCCAGAGCCCACTCCCCAGGAATTGATGGACGCCACCAGTGTGTTGGGCCAGTCATCCCACGTTGTGCGGGCGGGCGAAAGTCTGAAATCGATTGCTGAAATGCACGGCATACCGACGGCCGCTCTGCTTGCCCTGAACGGCCTCTCGTGGCAGACGGCTGTTCACGAAGGACAAGAACTCGTCGTGAGCAAAAAACAGCGAAAACCAGTTAGCGAATCGAAGGGAACACTGCCGCTCCTCGCGGAAAGTCCCATTCTCGAGTCCGGAATTCGCGCCGACGAGATTGGCCGAGTTGCGGACGGTGGGGTCGTCACTGAGTTGTCAAACGAAATGGCCACGAATGCCCGAATCATTATTCAGGTTGGGCGCGAGCTCGGTATCCCCAACTACGGAATTGTCATCGCCCTCGCCACCGCCGCCCAGGAATCACATCTGCGAAACCTAGACTACGGCGATCGAGATTCAGTCGGACTCTTCCAACAGCGTCCGGTGTCGGGCTGGGGAACGGAAAGTCAAATCCGCGATCCGCGTTACGCGGCGCGCGCGTTTTTTGGTGGACCCACATCACCCACCCCCGGAGAGACAATTGGGCTGCTCGACATCGATCAGTGGCAACACATGTCACTCACTGACGCAGCCCAGGCCGTGCAAATCAGCGCTTTACCAGGGGCATATGCCAAGTGGGAAGTCAGCGCATGGAACTGGCTTTTCGAACTGACCTAATGTTGCACCCAAGTCAACGCGTAACCACCTGAACCCAGACATACACTGGAAGATATGAGCGCTGAATCGAACGACCCACTGGTCGGAAGTGTGCTCGACGGTCGCTACCGTATTGAATCTCGCATCGCTCGCGGTGGAATGGCGAAGGTGTATCTCGCACAGGACAAACGCCTAGAGCGTCAGGTCGCCATCAAGATTATGCATGACCATCTCACGGATGATGGCGACTACGCAGTGAAGTTCATTCGAGAGGCTCGGCACACCGCTCGCCTCGCACACCCGAATATCATGTCGGTCTTTGACCAAGGCCACGTCGATGACACCCTGTACCTCGTCATGGAATACCTGCCGGGGATGACATTGCGTGATTTGCTCAACGATTACGGAACACTCACCATTGAACAATCGCTCGACATCACTCAGGCAGTACTTCAAGCGCTTTCAGTGGCTCACCGTGAGGGTATATTGCATCGCGACGTCAAGCCTGAGAACGTTATCCTCGTCAATGATGGCCGCATAAAGATTGGCGACTTCGGACTTGCGCGACCCGTGAATAATGCCACGGATACCGGAAAGTCTCTTCTCGGAACAGTTGCGTACATCGCCCCCGAGCTATTGACACGCAGTCAGGCGGACAGCAGAAGCGACTTGTATTCCGTTGGCATCATGCTTTATGAAATGCTGACAGGCAAGCAACCATTCACCGGCGATACACCGATGCAAGTTGCGGTTCAACACGCGCAACAACCGATGCCGTTTGCGACCGAATCCAACCCCACCGTGAGTCGCGCCGTCGACGACATCATTCAATGGGCGACTCAAAAGAAACCGACGGATCGACCAAAAGATGCCCGATCGATGCTTGACGCCCTCACACGTGCACTCACTCAACCTGATGACACAGCTACCCGTGTCATCGAATCCCCGACCTTGTCAGCGCAGATTGAGGACTCCCGCGAAACCCAACGCGCACTGCCGACAATCCCTCCGGCCGGTGCGACAGATAGGACTGTCCGCGCCGATCCACGGGTGCCGATCCGAACGAGTGGTCGAGGCCTCCGAGTGGTGTCGCTCCTCATCGCACTCCTCGTAATTGTCGGGGGTGGCGGTTCGGTGTGGTGGTTCCAGTATGGGCCAGGGTCGCTGGCCGCCAGTGCCGTCGTCGCCGGGATGTCGGTGGACAACGCCACTTCTAGTTTGACGACCGCTGGCTTCGTGGTCATCGAACCAGCGTCTGAGGAATATCACCCTGACATTCCAGAAGGAATGGTGATTGGCACGTCGCCTGAAATCACCGCAGGAATGCCAAAGGGGACCGAAGTGCACCTCGTAGTCTCACTGGGACTCGAACCGATTGCATTCCCCATTTTCGCGAACATCACTATCGTCGACTTCACTGCTCAACTTGCAGAGTTGGGAATCGGGGTTGCCAACACAACGAAAGAGTTCCACAAGACCATCCCGGCGGGACACGTCCTCGCCGCATCACGTGCAGACGGGACTGAAATCGTCGCCGGTGACACGTTGTATTCGGGAGACGCCGTTCTGCTCACCGAATCGGCCGGAAAGGTTCCTTCCGTCAGCGGTTTGACAGTGGAGAAAGCAACCGCCGCGCTCGCGGCCGTCGACCTCACCGTTAACGGCCGAGCTACCGAGGAATTTTCTTCGACATTCCCCTCTGGCACGGTCATTTCAGTGGTTGCCGCCGGTGGCATCATTCATCCTGGCGGCTCAGTCTCGCTCGTCGTCTCGAAGGGCCCGGAACTCGTCGCGGTGCCCGGTGTCGCGGGAATGACGATTGCCGCCGCGAAGACGTTGCTCGAAGACCTCGGCTTTACAGTCGCCGTGGTGTCCGAGATTCCCACGAAGCACTGGGATAAGAGTTGGGCGGAAGCCGTGTCAACAGATCCGATTGAAGGAACAGAAGCGCCGAAAGGCTCGACAATCACGCTCCAGGGAAAGATATAGGTTTAGGCCCCGAGCGGCATGAGGACAAGGCTAATCGCCAGTCCAAACATGATGAATGCGATGACGGTGTCCAAGACTCGCCAGAATCGCGGATTCTTGACATAGGGCGAAAGTGCTTTTGCGCCATAGGCGAGACCAAAGAACCATGTGATGCTGGCAACAGATGCGCCGAGCGCGAACCACCAACGATTGTCTCCAAACTGCGCCGCGAGAGCCCCGAGGAATACCACCGTGTCGAGGTAGACGTGCGGGTTGAGCAAGGAAAAGGTGGCTGTCGCGATTACGGCTTTTCGAATCGTACTCGGCCCCTGCCCTGAGACGTCCAATGATTGGCCCGAATTGGCTTTTCTCAATGACGCGATGCCGAACCATACGAGGTATCCCGCCCCCAACCAGCGGACAAGCCCCAGTAGGAAGGGCACGGATTCGAGAAGCGCACCGAGCCCGGCGACACCGAGGACAATCAAAGCAGCGTCGAGGAATGCCGACACCAAAGCGACTGGAAGTACAAACTTTCCCGCCAGACCTTGCCGCAAAACGAAAGCGTTCTGAGCACCGATGGCGATAATGAGCGAAAGTCCGGTGAATAAACCCGAAACAATTGCGGGCGCGATTGGCGTCATGCGATGACGGCGAGTTCCTCGGCAACGAGGAAAGCAAGCTCAAGCGACTGTTTGTGATTGAGACGAGGGTCACACAGCGATTCGTAGCGCGAGGCAAGGGTTGCTTCATCGATCATTTCCGAACCACCCAGACACTCGGTGACATCGTCACCGGTCAGCTCGACGTGGATGCCCCCTGGAAAAGTTCCGACGGCACGATGGGCCTCGAAGAATCCTTTGACTTCGTCGACGACGTCGTCGAAACGACGAGTCTTGTAACCGTTGGGAGTAGTGATTCCGTTACCGTGCATTGGATCCGTCACCCACACCGGTAGGGCGTCGGTTCCCTTGACGGCCTCTAACAAAGGGGGTAGTGCGTCGCGAACGACGCCCGCCCCCATTCGCGTAATAAAGGTAAGTCGGCCAGGAATCCGATTCGGGTCCAAAACGTCAATCAACTGTCGAACAGTGTCAGGGGTGGTCGACGGCCCCAACTTGACACCGATGGGGTTCGAGATGCGCGAGAAGAAGTCAACGTGCGCCCCGTTAAGGTCGCGCGTCCGCTCACCAATCCACACAAAGTGTGCGGACGTGTTGTACGGATTACCCGTGCGTGAATCAATCCGCGTCATCGGGCGTTCATAATCCATCAGCAATCCCTCGTGGGATGCGTAGAACTCTACGCGCTTGAGTGAATCAAAATCGGCACCCGCAGCCGCCATGAATTTTATGGCGCGATCGATATCTTTGGCCAGCGTCTCGTAACGTTTATTGGCAGGGTTCTCGGCAAAACCTTTGTTCCACGAGTGAACCTCGCGGAGGTCGGCAAAGCCACCTTGCGTGAAGGCACGGATAAGGTTCAGCGTCGAAGCGGCCGTGTGATAACCGCGCATGATTCGGTTGGGGTCTGCTTCACGGGATTCGGGCGTGAAGTCGTACCCGTTGACAATGTCACCTCGATACGCGGGAAGCGTCACGCCGTCGCGAGTTTCCGTGTCGCTAGAGCGCGGTTTAGCGAACTGCCCGGCCATGCGTCCCATTTTGACGATTGGCATCGATGCGCCATAGGTGAGAACTACAGCCATTTGCAAAATCGTTTTCACGCGATTACGAATCTTGTCCGCGGTTGCGCTGTCAAATGTTTCTGCGCAGTCACCGCCCTGCAACAGAAATGCTTTGCCGCTCGCAACTCGCGCGAGACGATCAGTGAGTTGGTCGACTTCACCAGCAAATACAAGGGGCGGAAGTTTTGACAGATCCGATGTGACCCGCGCCAATTCCTCGGGGTTTCCCCAGGTTGGTTGTTGGTTGATTGGCAGGCCACGCCAGGCATCGAGCCCCTCCAATACCCCGGGGGCTACGTTCACAATCGGTTCCGTCACAATCGTCCTATCGCAGTAAAGGACTCCAGCCTACCGAACTCTACGAAACGGACTGGCGAGCGCGGCGAGTGCTCGCGTACTCATCAACGTACTCCTGCCCAGAAATACCGACAATCTCATGCATGATTTCATCGGCAATCGCGCGAAGAACAAATCGGTCGTTGGCATATGCCTCAAATCGTGAGAAGTCGAGCGGGCGGCCAAACACGATGCCGATACGTTGCACCTTGGGAATCTTTGATCCAATCGGCATGACTTTATCCGTATCAATCATTGCGACCGGGATAACCAGGACTCCAGACTCAAGAGCCATTCGGGCGATTCCCGTTCGACCACGATACAAACGCCCATCGGGACTGCGCGTTCCCTCGGGATAAATCCCCAGAAGTTTGCCCTCGGAAAGCACGTTGACACCCGTGTTCAGTGCGTCCTCGCTCGCCTTGCCCCCAGATCTGTCGATGGGAAGTTGGCCCGACGCCAAGAAGAATTGACGAACTAACCATCCCTTGATTCCGCGTCCGGTGAAATACTCGGATTTTGCTAGGAACACAACCGGTCGCCGAAGTACGAGCGGGAGAAAGACCGAATCGATAAACGAAAGGTGGTTGCTGGCGAGAATCGCCGACCCAGAGGTAGGAACGTTTTCAGTGCCTTTTAGCCACGGTCGAAAGACCCGAAGCAGAATCGGACCGAGGACGAGATTCTTTACAATCCAATAGAACACGCGTTCAGCCTAGCCACGACGGAGAAACCTGCGAAACTTTGCGTGAACCTGTGGCATAGGTAGGCTAGGCAAAACTTCCGAATCAAAGGAGATCCGGTGAACGAAACCGCTTTGGCCGCCATTGTGAAACATGACCCCAATGCAACGGTCAGTGATCTTCTCGAGGTCCGATTCCACGAAACCCCGCAGCATGAATTGTTCTCCGTGCCACGCAAAGACGGTGGCTGGGATCACGTGACGACAGCTGACTTTCGCGCGCGGGTCATCGCGCTCGCGAAGGGGTTCGCAACCGCCGGGCTGAAGCCGGGCGACAAGGTCGGCATTATGTGTAAGGTCCGATTTGAGTGGACACTCATTGACATGGCGATCGCTTACGCCGGTGCGATTTTGGTTCCTGTTTACGAGACGTCTTCCCCTAGTCAAATCGCCTACGTTCTCGCGGACTCTGGCGCAACATCCATGATTATCGAAACTGCAGAGATGTTTTCTCGGTTTGACGAAATTCGATCCGATGTTCCGGCGGTTGGTTCAGTCTGGCGTCTTGACCTCGGTGATCTTGAGAAATTAGTTGCCTCGGGTGTCGACATCACGGATAAAGAAATCGAACGACGTCGCAACCTTGCGAAAGGCTCGGACATCGCTACCCTTCTCTACACCTCGGGTTCGACGGGGTCGCCCAAGGGTTGTGTCATCACGCACTCAAACTTTGTTGACACCATTCGGAATTCGGCAAAAGAGATGAGCATGGTTGTCAACACCGAAGCGTCCACCCTGTTGTTCATCACCGCCGCCCATATTTTTGCTCGAGTAGTGAGCATGCTTGCCATCCACTCTGGAGTGCGGGTAGGTCACCAGGCTGACACCAAACTGTTGTTGCCGTCTCTCCAGAGTTTCCGCCCTACATTCCTCCTCGCCGTGCCTCGCGTCTTTGAAAAGGTATATAACTCGGCAGAGCAAAAGGCTGAAGCGGGCGGCAAGGGATCTATTTTCCGACTTGCCACCGCAACGGCAATCGCCTACTCGAAAGCCCTTGATGCAGGACGAGTCCCGCTCGGACTTCGAGTTAGATTTGCTGTCCTTGACCGACTTGTACTCTCTAAGCTCCGCGCAGCTATGGGCGGCCGGGTGGTTTATGCCGTCAGTGGATCGGCTCCTCTCGGGCTTCGTCTTGGTCACTACTATCGCGCACTGGGAATGAAGATTCTCGAAGGTTATGGACTGACGGAAACAACCGCTCCCGTCACAATCAACGTTCCCCAGAAGTTCAAAATCGGAAGCGTGGGCCCAGTTCTTCCTGGAATTTCGGTCCGCATCGCGAAGGACGGAGAAGTTCTCGTAAAGGGCGTTAACGTCTTCGCGGGCTACTGGAACAACAAAAAAGCGACGGCTGAGTCCTTCGTCAACGGGTGGTATAAAACCGGTGACGTTGGCGCACTAGACGACGATGGCTACCTGTGGATCACCGGACGAATCAAGGAAATCATTGTCACCGCCGGTGGAAAGAATGTTGCTCCCGCGACGCTCGAGGACCCAATTCGAGCAAATCCTCTGATTGGCCAGTGCGTTGTGGTTGGTGACAAGAAACCGTTTATCGCGGCACTCATCACCCTCGACTCTGAAATGCTCGGGCCCTGGCTTCGCAATAACAAATTTGACCCCGACATGGCCGTTGAGGAAGCACGGAACCACCCCGCGGTCCTCGCTGAGGTGCAAAGAGCGATTGATCAGGCGAACTCGAAAGTCTCGCGTGCCGAATCAATCCGTAAATTTGTGATTCTGTCGGCCGAGTTCACCGAAGACAGTGGTCACTTGACTCCGAAGATGAGCATCAAGCGTCACGTGATTGTTGCCGATTTTTCCGCGGAGATTGAAGAACTGTATGACGGAAACCCCGAAACGTCCGGTATCTCGATAGCCGGTTAAGCGCGGAACCAATCAGCCGACGTTATGTCGCGCAAAGCCCCGCGTTTGATTTCGGGGGGCAGTCCTTCGATGTACAGTTCACCGTCGAGGTGACCGATTTCGTGTTGAAGCGCTTGGGCTAGTAACCCATCACCCTCGAGTTCCATTGGTAAGCCGTTTTGATCAAATCCTGTGACCCGCGCGAAGGGGTAGCGAAGTCTAGGAAACGAGAAGCCTGGTAACGACAAACAGCCTTCGTCCGTGAGCACCGGTTCACCGCCCACCTCTGCCAAAACAGGATTGAGGATGCATCCGATTTTGCCGTTGACGTGAAAGCTGAATGCCCGAAGACCCACCCCAATTTGATTCGCCGCAACACCTGCTCGTCCAGGAAGTGACACTGTGTCAACGAGATCGCGAACCAACGAGTGCGTCGGTGCATCGAACCGCACAATTGGGTCTGTCGCACTCCGCAAAATGGGATCGCCGAACAGGCGAATCTCACGAACCGGCATTATTCGTTAGGGGTAATTCCCTCAACGACGAACGCAGCTAGCAGTTCCGCAGCATCGCGAGTGATCTTGTTCAATTTCGACCAGGTGATGACGGATCCGGCAGCAATATGCGCGTCATACGGAATTCGGACGACTTCCCGAACACGAGATCGGAAGTGGTTTTCGATTTCGTCAAGTTTGACCAACATCGTTCCCGAGGTAGCGGTATTCAAGGCAACCACTGAGTTACGAACGAGTTCGGCGTGGCCGTTGGATTCGAGCCACGACAACGTCTCAGAAGCAAGGCGCGCTTCGTCAATAGACCCACCAGACACAATGACAAGCGCATTGGCACGTTGGAGGATCGGGCGCATGACCGAGTGAACGATTCCAGTCCCACAGTCGGTAAGGATCACTGAATAGTAGCGTGACGCAACATCAGCGACGACGTTGTAATCGAACTCATCAAAGGCTTCGGCAAGCGTGGGGTCCGGGTCCGATGCAAGCACATGAAGGCCGGTTTTATCACGGCTCACAAACTCCACGAAGTCGGTAAACGACCCAATCGACGGCGCTTTCAGGACCACCGAACGAATGGTGTTCTTGGTCTCGCGAGGAATTCGCTCGGCAAGCGTTCCACGGTCAGGGTTCGCATCGATCGCGATGACACGGTCTTCACGGTGCAGTGCCATCGCCATTCCTAGCAGCGTGGTGGTGGTGGTCTTTCCAACACCACCCTTGCGCGTAAGCACGGGAACATAGCGGGTGTCACCGTCGACGGGAGTTGCAATTCGAGAAATGAGATTTTTGCGCGCGGTCCAGAAACGCGAGTCACCGAGGTTGACGGTGTGAAAAGTAACTTCAAAAATTGCCCGTTGCCACCAGCCGCGGGGAACGACCGGCCTCTCTTTGACATCGAGAAGACGGTCATCCGTCAGCATTGACGACGGTTCAGGCGTGCTCGAAACTCCAGAGTGACGACGCGAATACACTGCTTCGCTGTCGACACTGGTCGCCACGAGGAGCGTCGAATCTGCGGAAGCCGGAAGTTCAATTGAGACACCCTCGGTTACCGCGTCAGGAATAGACGCGGCTTCATCAACCTCAGGGAGGGGTGCTGGCTTTGACGAAGTCGATCGAGCCGACGACGAGGTTCGCTTACGTTCAACCACACTGACTCCTTACGTGTTTTAGTCCGTGAAGTTCCATTCTAACCGACAAGCATGACACCCTGAACGGAGTTCGCCTTCTGTCACCGCCTCTAAAAAAAAGTAGAGACAGAGAACCCTGTGAAAGACTACTTCACGGCTAAGGTTGAGTTCGTGCAGGTTGTGAGTGTAAGTTCCCTCAAAGGTGGAGTCGGGAAGACCACAGTCACACTCGGGCTTGCGTCGGCCGCTTTTGCCAAAGGGCTTCGCACCTTGGTAATCGACATGGATCCCCAGTCCGACGTTTCTGCAGCCCTCGCGTCACGCTCCAGCCATGGCTACTCTGTTGATTCGGTCCTCAACAACTCCAGTAATTCGGTGGTTCGGCAGGCCGTTGTCCCTAGTTCCTGGACTGGGCCCAACGATGTTCCCGTCCACATCATGATGGGTTCACCGTCGGTCTCGGCACACGACAAACCAACACCGACCAAACAAGAACTGTGGAAATTAGAAGAGGCCCTCGCAACAATTGAATCGCAATACGATCTCGTCCTCATCGATTGCCCACCGTCCTTTAATGGGTTGACGCAGACGGCGTGGACCGCTGCGGATTCCGTGGTCATCATCGCCGAACCGGGATTGTTTTCGGTCACCGCCGTTCATCGAACTCTTCTAGCACTTCAAGCGATGCGACTGAAAATGTCTCCGAGACTTCGCACAGCCGGTGTGATTATCAACCGATTTCGGCCAGACAGCCCCGAACACTTGTTCCGGCTCGATGAAATGAAGCAACTTTTTGGAGACCACATTCTGGAACCGATACTTGACGAGACGCTCACGCTTCAGCAGTCAACTGGTGCTGCAATTCCTATCCATCGTTGGCCAGGCGAAAACGCCCAGACGATTGCGCGTTACTTTGATCGCCTTCTCGTGAAGGTACTTGTCGAAGAACGCTTCTAACCGTTTGCTAAGAAGCGCGCGAGGCGCGCTTTGCAGCGAGATCATCTATCGAGTCGCCCGCTCGAACAGCGTCGATGGTGATGAGTGTCGTTTCGACCTCCCGAAGCACAGCTCCAACAGCGATGCCAAAGACGCCCTGTCCGCGGTTGACGAGGTCGATGACTTCGTCACTCGACGTGCACAGATAGACCGACGCTCCATCGCTCATCAGAGTTGTACCGGCGAGGTCTTCGATACCTTCGGCGTGAAGCTGGTCTACGGCGATTCGAATCTGCTGGAGAGAGATCCCTGTTTCGAGCAAACGCTTGACAAGTTTTAGCACCAGGATGTCGCGGAACGAATACAAGCGCTGCGAGCCGGACCCCTGAGCGGGTTGGACGGTTGGAACGACAAGTTCAGTGCGTGCCCAATAGTCAAGTTGGCGATAGGTGATGCCGGCGGCCGTTGCGGCCGTCGCTCCACGGTATCCCTCGGCAGAATCACCCGGAGATTGCGTGAGTTCACTCATGTCGAACCAACCTTCACCTTGTTATTGAACGTTAATGAATCCCACTGTATCGATGGACCAACGGCCCGAGGCCGCGCGCTGGGCTTTCGGCGTGTCGCGACTATCCGATGAGATCGTCGATTGACCTCATCATGACCGCGATACGTACTTGTTCCAAATTGTGCGCAAGGTCTCGGGCGACGTCCGCGGCCTTTTGTTTGCTCACTCTACTCGCACTTTTCACTATCGGAAGAACGGCGCTGTGAACGATATCGGCATCTTTTTCGGCTTGCAAACGGAGACCTCGAAGGTGCCGAGGTTCGATGCCGGCTTTCTGAAGTTCAACCAAGGCTTTCAGTGTCTTGAGGGAATCATCGGTGTAAATCTCGGCGGCCGGAATCAGGCCCATCGAGATTGCATCATCCAAGAGGACTTTGGTCGCTTCCGACGATTTCAACATTTCCGAACGTGTAAATCGAACCTCGAGCGACAAAATGGAATCTACCGAGACCGTCGAACCGCCGGGTAACATTGGTGGTTTGCCGGCGTCGATATCCGCGAGGATGAGCTCAATTTGCTTGAGTGGCAGAAAGTAGTCCCGTTGTAAACCGAGAATCACCCTGAGCCGTTCGACATCAGCGTGGCGGTATGAGCGATATCCACTCGCAAGACGCTCCGGGCTAACCAGGTTGCTGTCGCCAAGAAATCGGATCTTGGAACTCGTGAGTTCGGGAAATTGAATCCGTAGTTGCTGGAGCACCTGCCCGATTGTCAGTCCAGTTGGGGCCTCACCAAGTCTCTGAGCTGCCATTGATTACGCGCCAGCGGGGAGGTCGTGGCGCGACGGGTAAAACGTCATGCGGTATTTGCCGATTTGAATTTCGGAACCATCCTGAAGAAGCCCACCCGAGGTGCGAGACCCTTCGAGATAGGTTCCATTGAGCGAATCGAGATCACGAATCGAAAAAACTTTTCCATCTCGGGTAATCTCGGCGTGCCGACGAGACACCGTGACGTCATCGAGGAAAATGTCAGCGTCGGGGTGACGGCCAGCAACCGTGACATTGGTGTCCAGCAGGAACCGTGCCCCGACCGTTGGGCCGCGTCGAACAATCAAGAGCGCGCTTCCCGCTGGCAGAGCAGTGATTGCGGCGAGTTCATCCGCCGTAGCGGTGTCTTCGAGGTCGGCGAGGCGGGAAGCAAAGTCCTGACCGAGGTGTTCGGTGCTGTTTCGAACGTCATCGTTGTCACTCATTTCGCCTCCTTCGTGCCCAACTCTACTAGACCTCGGTTTTGGTGGAAACCCCGGGGACAGTCCGCAGAATCACTCCGAGATACCCCAATCCGGCAACCCAATAAATTCCGGCACCGACGGCGCCGAGCAACCATCCGATGAACTCTAGTGGCATCGGCGCATCGGTCCAGACGGTCCCAAGTACGACCACCGGGAATGCAATGAACAGAACGAATGTCGCTGTCTTGCCGACGAACGTTACTCGAGGAAAATCGGCGATTCGTAATCGTCGATACAGCACGACAGTCAACAACATGACATCCCGTGCCAGAACGATTGCGAGCAAATGCAGAGGAATGAGTCCCCTCACGGCCAGCCCGATCACGCTAGCCGCAATGAACAGTCGGTCCGACAACGGATCAAGATACATCCCGAGGCGCGTGACCTGATTGAATTTTCTTGCAATCATGCCGTCGATGAAGTCACTAGTTGTGGCAATGATCAGGACGGTGAGAGCCGTAGCATCTTGTCGGGTTACGAGCAACCACAGAAAAACGGGCACCATAACGAGGCGAATAAACGAAATGGCATTGGGAACGGTCCAGATGCGATCGATTCCTGTTCGAGCCATTGTGTAATTCTACTCAGAGCGTTGCGTGCCCTTCGGTTTAGCGAGCGACTGCAACTCGGCGGCGGTTCGCTCGTCGCGTCATGGTGATGAAAACGGTCAATGTCGGCACAAGATATAGCACCCACGTAATCAGTTCCAGAAGACTGGGATTAGCGCGATAGCTGAACAATCCGTAGAGCAACGAGCCGATGACGGTTTCTTTGCCAAGCCACGCGGTGGCGTCATAAACGGGTGCGCCAGCGGGCAAGAGCCCCACTTCTTGGAATTCGTGAACTCCGTAAGCGAGAATCCCCGCGGCAACGACAATGAGAATCAAACCCGTCCATTGGAAGAAGGTGCCCAGATTTATCTGAAGAAGCCCTCGGTAGATAATCCACCCGAGAATCACCGCGACACCGATTCCGGTAAATGCCGTTCCCAAGGCGGGGATACCGTCTCCCGTCGAGTTCATTGACGCCCAGATAAATAGTGCCGTTTCAACACCTTCGCGAACCACCGCGCTGAACGCGACAGCCGCGATCGCAAAACCGCCTTGTGAAAGCCCCGCTTGCATGGACCCCTCGAGAGATCCCTTCAGGTTTCGAGCGGTCTTCGCCATCCAAAAGATCATCCAGGTCAACAGTCCCGCCGCCAGAACAGACAGCGCGCCGACGATGATGGGCTGCACCGTGTCGCCCGATCCGGCGAGAACAAAAAAGATTGCGGCGCCGGTTCCAAGTGACACTATGACCGCCGCTCCGACTCCCGTCCAGATTCGACCAATGAGGTCGCGACGATCAATCTTTAGCGCGAAGGCGATTAGTATTCCGACTACGAGTGAGGCTTCAAGACCTTCACGAAGGCCAATTAGAAAGTTTGCGAGCACGATTCTCCGATTTTCATTCAGCCGAGTATTTCCCAGTGGAATGAAGTAAGGCTTACCTTACCAAATTTTTGATCGCGTCGGCGCAGTACGGTGGTGTCATGCTCAATGCCTTGATAGTGATTGATGTCCAGAACGGTTTCGACGACCCGGCATTTGGCCCGCGCAACAACCCGGACTGCGAGGACAACGTTCGACGGTTGCTCGCGCACTGGAGGGAAAGCGGACAACCCGTGGTTCTGGTTCGTCATGATTCGAAATACCCGGGTTCGCCGCTTGAACCCGGTCAGCCCGGAAATGAACTCAAGTCGGGGATTGACGGTCCCCACGATCTGTTCATCACTAAGAGCACCAACTCTGCGTTCTACGGTGCACCGAACCTTGACGAATGGCTTAAATCTCACGGGGTGACACACGTCACGATTTGCGGAATCACGACGGACCACTGTTGCTCGACGACCGCGAGAATGGCCGACAATCTCGGATACTCGGTCGACTTCGTCCTTGACGCGACACACACACATGACAGAACATCCGCCGATGGCTCGGTTATCGTCGCCGATGACGTTGCGCGCATCAATGCCGCCAGCTTGGATGAAGAGTTTGCCCGCGTCACAACGACTACCGAGGCGATAAACGGTTAGGGTCGATGAATGGTTACTAAAAACACACTTGCCCCTGCACTTGTCGTGGAGTTCCTCGGAACCGCGCTTCTCGTTGCAGCGCAGATTGGCACCGGGTACGCACTGACCGGTCTCGCGCAGGTTGGAATTCCACAGATGGTCACCTTCGGAATCGCCATCGTCAGCGCACTGGCACTCGCTATCGCCATCACCATGGGCGGATCGATTTCTGGAGGACACTTCAATCCGGCCGTGACGATTGCTCTCACCCTGACGAAGAACTCGCCGATTGAACGAGCCTTCCCCTACGTCGTTGCTCAACTGGTCGGCGGATTCCTCGGCGCCGTGGTTGCGAATTTTTTGTGGGCGGGAACCACGGTCACGATGACGGTCGGAACGCCTCCCATTCCTAACCAACTCGCTAGCGAATTGCTCGCGACCGGCGTACTCGTCGGCATCGTCGTGACAATGGTTCGCCGTAATGGCGGCCAGGGTTTGAACTGGCTGGTTCCAGCCTGGGTGGGTGCCGCGATATTTCTCACACCGACCGGATGCTTGGCAAACCCCGCGGTGACCTTCGGGCACATGTTCACCGACTCCTACACCAGCGCAGCTCCGGAAGCCGTGCCGTCGTACATCGGAATTCAGCTTTTTGCAGCACTGATTGTCGCCGGAGTGACATTGTTTCTCGCTCCCAAGTTAACGGCACGGAAGGCGCCAGCCGCGAAGAAGTGATTCGGGCTAGTCAATTCCCCGCCATGAAGTCTGGCAACGCATTCTCGTGATAGACCTGTAGCTATGACCGAAGAAGCGAAGTACACCGTGATTGGACGCCGCGGGGAGATTGAATTTCGTGCCTATGAGCCACACGTGCTCGTCAGTGTGACCGTCCCCGGCAGTTTCGAATCGGCACCAAACTATGGTTTTTCCCCGCTTGTTCGTTACATTTCAGGGGAAAACCTTGCTGCGGAGAAAATCGCTATGACCGCTCCCGTTTTTCACGTAGCAGAATCGGATTCCAAACACACCATCTCGTTTGTGTTACCCCGAGACACCTCGGCCGCACCGGCTCCTGCCCGCGCAGGGCTAACCACACACCAAGTGCCCGCGATAACCGTTGCTGCCGTTCGGTTCGCCGGGGGGTGGAAAGAGGACCGGGTCAAGCGACACGAAACCGAATTGCATCGAGCGCTAACGTCCATGGCCGTGCGAGAGACAGGCGCGGTGATGTTCGCTCGCTATGACCCGCCGTGGAAGCCAAGTTTTCTCCGTCGCAATGAAGTGCTCGTTCCGGTAGACCCCGCGACTATCCCCCAGCTGTAGCCTTCACCCAGTTCGACGTGGAAGTTCCTCGAACCGCATACGAGAACACAGCGGCAACGAGACACAGCGCGGCTCCTCCGAGCCAGGCATAGGTGTACGTACCCATCGCGTCGCGGACGAGTCCGGCCGCCGTCGCAGCAAATGCAGCTCCCACCTGATGGGAGGCAAAAACCCAGCCGAACACGATCGCCGCGCGGTCACCGAAATACTCGCGGCATAAAGCAATCGTGGGCGGAACTGTCGCCACCCAATCGAGCCCGTAAACCACAACGAACAACACGATGCTGGGATGAATGTCCTTGTCGAGCAGCAATGGCAGAAATGACAGACCAATTCCACGGAACGTGTAATAGCCGACAAGAAGATAACGGGGGTTGACGCGGTCCGTCAACCAGCCGGACGCGATTGTCCCCACGACGTCGAAAACTCCGACGACGGCCAAGAGCCCCGCCGCGACCGTAATGGACATCCCGTGATCGTGAGCGGAAGGAACGAAGTGAACGCCGACAAGACCGTTCGTCGTCGCCCCACAGATTGCAAAGGCGGCGGCGAGAGCCCAAAAGGTTTTCGTCCGCGCCGCGTCTCGAAGCGTGGTCAGAGCGAGTCGAACCGCTCCCGTTCGCCGGGTTCGAGGTGGCGTTGTCCCCGGTTCAGCACCGTACGCGTCGACATCCAGGTCGCTCGGGTGATTGCGAATGAAAAAGAAGACGAGCGGTACGACCGCTAATGCGGTTGCCGCAATGACCAGCGATGCTTCCCTCCAACCAATGTTCTCGGCCAACGATGCGACGAGAGGGAGGAATACGAGTTGCCCCGTCGCACTCCCCGCAGCGAGAACCCCCGTGACGAGTCCGCGACGCTTGACGAACCACGTTCCAGATATCTCGGCAACGAAAACGAGTGCCATTGATCCCGTTCCTAGACCGATAAGCAATCCCCAGGTGATGAGGAGTATCCATTCCTCCTGAGCAAAGACCGTCAAGCCGGAACCCGCGGCAATAAGAACCAGTGCGGCCATGGTGACTCCGCGAATACCGAATCGGCCCATGAGTGCCGCGGCGAACGGGGCGGTGAGTCCATAGAGCAGAATGTTCAGGCTAACCGCAGGGGACATCGTGGAAATCGGCCACCCGAATTCCTCGTTGAGCGGGATCATGAGAGGTCCGGGAGCGGCCCGGAAACCCGCGGCTCCCATCAACGCGATGAACGCGACTCCCGCGACAATCCAGGCGGGATGCACACGTCGTGTGCGCGGTGTCGTCATGGTTAGCCCTTCGAGGTGGGGAAGAACGGTCGCGAAACGCCGCCCATTTTCTCTAAAACTCGAACAACCTGGTGGCTATAGCCATACTCGTTGTCGTACCAAACGTACACGACGGCGTGATTACCACTCGTAATGGTGGCCAGGCCGTCGACAATGCCAGCGCGACGAGACCCGAGGAAGTCGGTCGACACCACCTCGGCCGATTCGATGTAGTCAATCTGCTGTCGAAGAGATGAGTTGAGCGATGCGTTCCGGAGGAACGCATTGAGCTCCTCTTTCGTGACATCGCGTTCCAGCGTGAGGTTCAGAATTGCCATGGACACGTCGGGGGTTGGCACACGAATGGCGTTCCCCGTCAGTTTTCCCGCCAGTTCTGGCAGTGCTTTGGCGACCGCACTTGCTGCACCCGTCTCGGTAATCACCATGTTGAGAACGGCCGAACGACCACGTCGATCTCCGCTGTGGAAGTTGTCAATCAGGTTTTGGTCGTTCGTGAACGAGTGCACCGTTTCGACGTGTCCGTAGGACAAACCGAATTCATCGTTTATGACTTTCAAGACAGGCGTGATGGCGTTAGTCGTGCAGGACGCGACGGTGATGATGCGGTCATCCTCCTTGATGGTGTCGTCGTTGATTCCGTAAACCACGTTCTTGAGCGCGCCTTTTCCCGGTGCCGTCAGCAGAACACGTCCGACGCCTTTGGACTTCAAATGCTGACTTAGCCCCTCTTCATCTCGCCACCGTCCGGTGTTGTCAACGATCACACAATTGTCGATGCCGTGGGACGTGTAATCAACGCCGGCCGGGTCGTCCGCGTAAATCACCTGAATCGAGGTGCCGTTGGCGATGATTCGGTTGTTCGCCTCGTCTAGGGTGATCGAACCATTGAATGGGCCGTGGACAGAATCACGTCGCAGGAGGCTCGCCCGTTTGACGAGGTCCTTGGTTCCACCGTTACGCACCACGATTGCGCGCAACTGCAGCCCACCGATGTCCGCCGAACGGGCCAGCAAAATGCGTGCGATCAAGCGCCCGATTCGGCCGAACCCATAGAGCACAACGTCTCGGCCTTCACGAGTGTTGACGTCTCGGCCATTAGCGATACTGGCGAGTTCTTTTAAGACGAATTCGTCAAGCGTTACTTTCCCCGCCGACAGGAACGCAGCACTGAGTCGTGCAACGTCTATCGAGGCGGCGCCTGCGTTGATCACGTCAACCGCCCTGACGAGTTTGGCGGTGAAATCGATGCTCAGTTCTTCGCCATCAACGTGTCGAGCAAATCGGTGGATCCGGACAATGTCAATCGGCGACAGGTTGAGCAGGCTGCGTCCGTGAACGGATAACACAATCCCGTTCTCGCGATACAAGCGCCCAATGAACGGAACAAGTTCCTCGGCAACGGCAATCTTGTCTGACCAGTCATCGGTTGGCTGATCTGTGGGGTGGGCGTTTGACACTGAAGAGCCTTCCTGGGTGCTGGTATGTATTCACTGTACCGAGCCGATATGCAGGCAAAACAATGCGCACCGTCTCTGGGCACGTTCACAGACTCAGCGCATAAACTTAAGGTCATGAACAAAATTGTTGCGCCGATCGCCCTGTCTACTGTTCTGGCATTGAGCCTCGGAGGGTGCTCAAGTGACCTGTTCGTATTTCTGAATCAGGGCAGTGAAACGCAGGCGGAAAAACCGGCCACCGTTCCCGGTCCAACCCTCGCGCAACCGTTCGATGCGAGCGACGTCATGTTTGCGCAAATGATGATTCCGCACCACTCCCAGGCGGTCGAACTCGCAACGCTCGCCGAAGCTAACACGACGACTCCCGCCATTCTCGACCTCGCCGCGCGCATCAAGGGCGCTCAACAACCCGAGATTGACACGATGACCGCGTGGCTGACATCGGCAGGCTCCATGATGGACGGTCACGGCGCACATGGAATGTCGATGCCGGGCCTCGTCAGCGACGCCGACATAGCCGTGCTCGAGCAGGCAACCGGTGCCGAGTTCGACGCGCTGTTCCTCGCGCACATGATCCAGCATCACGAGGGTGCGATCGACATGGCCAACGACGTGTTGGCGACGACAATGAACGACGATGTGATGGCACTGGCCACAGCGATAGTTGCTGCGCAGACTGCCGAAATTGCTGAAATGACAGGCCTGCTCGGACAGTAACCGTTCTGCGGGTACACTGAAAGTACTGCACTCGAGATTTTTCGATGTGTGCGTCGAATAACGCATCCCTCACCGCCAGCCGGTTGACATCTTTTCTTCGGCGAACGACTGTGCCGCTCGGCACGCTCGCCCACCCGATTGACCGCGCACATTCGTGCCCGATCGGTCACCATTTGAAACTGGTATCACTGTGACTACTCACACCTTCAGCACGCTCGGCGTGCCCGCCCCTCTCGTCGCAGTTCTGGCGAAAGACGGCAAAGAAACCCCCTTCCTCATTCAGGTCGACACCCTGCCCGACACCCTCGCGGGTCGCGACGTGCTCGGTCGAGGCAAGACCGGCTCGGGAAAGACGCTTGCGTTCGCCATTCCGATGATTGCGCGCCTCGGCACCGAACTAGCTGGCGGAAAGCGACGCGCAGGTTATCCCCTCGGTCTCATCCTTGCGCCGACGCGTGAACTCGCGACTCAAATCGCGGCCGCGCTTCAGCCACTCGCGGACGCCTACGGTTTACGGTCAATGACCATCTTCGGCGGTATTTCGCAGAACCGTCAGGTCGCGACGCTGAAGGACGGCGTTGACATTGTTGTCGCCACTCCCGGTCGTCTTGAAGACTTGATGAAGCAGGGCTTCGTTCACCTCAGTGCCATCGAAGTGACCGTCCTCGATGAGGCCGACCACATGGCGGACCTCGGATTCCTGCCGATTGTGACCCGCATCCTGTCGGCAACACCGACCGGCGGACAACGCATGCTCTTCAGCGCCACACTCGACAACGGTGTTGACAAACTTGTGAACAAATTCCTGCAGAACGAGGTTTTGCACTCAGTTGACGAAGCGAATTCTCACGTTGCTGCGATGACACACCACGTATTCGAGGTCGACGATGTTGACCGCAAGAACACCTTGATCAAAGCTCTCGCGTCAGGAACCGGCCGACGCGTCTTGTTCATGCGCACCAAGCACCACGCAAAGAAGCTCGCGAAGGTTCTGATCGAGGCGGGAATCCCCGCCGTTGACCTCCACGGAAATCTGTCGCAGCCTCAGCGCGATCGAAACCTCGAGGCGTTCAGCACAGGGCGCGTCAAGGTTCTTGTCGCGACCGATGTCGCAGCTCGTGGCGTTCACGTTGACGACATCGAACTCGTCATCCACGTCGACCCTCCCATGGAACACAAGGCATACCTTCACCGTTCGGGCCGAACCGCCCGCGCTGGTTCGGAAGGCGATGTCGTCACCATTTGTCTGCCGACCCAAAAGAAGGATCTGGCAGCGCTCCTTCGCAAGGCATCAATCACCGTCACTCCGCAATCTGTGACAGCTGATTCACCTGCGGTCATCAAACTCATTGGTGAAGTCGCTGCGTACGTGAAGCCAGCACCCCGCGAGGTTCAGCAACAAGGCGGACGCGGAAAATCCACTGGCGCCAATGCTCAGCGCACGCGTTCACAGCGAGACCGTTCCGGTCGTCCCGCCGCAACCAGCAAGGTCGGGGAACGCCCCGGGCAATCCGCGAACAACTTCCGCGGAAGCCGCAACACGCAGCCGACGCGATTGATTCGACCGCAGGGACGCTAAGCGGCCAATACGGGTGCTCGTTGCGGCGGGAGCTCCGGCGACGAGCTAGAACAGAGGAATTTAGTCTGAGGACCCCACCAGTGGGTTGAGAAGTAGGTCCAGGCGCTCGGCTACGTAATCTTTGAGCACGACGGCTTCAGCATCAGGAGCACCGATGCGCCAGCGAACGAATGTGTTGCGGCCTCGCACGAACAGCGGACCGGTCCCACTAGCGAAAGACTCAACATCCATGCCGATACGCGATGCGCCGAAATTCACCACGGTTCCGGTTGTGTATCCTGCGCGGAATACTGCGTACGCAATTTCGCGACGCTCCGCCTTGTAGGCAGAATTGTGAACGGTATGCGGCAAATCATCTGCCCGCACGGTCTCCCCCACGCGGAAGAGGTCACCGTTGGCAGCCATGAGGAAAATGCCGAGGCGCCAAACTTCTCCAAGCCTCCGCAAACGACCACTGCGCTGTATTCCGAGAAATCCTTTCGGAACAATCAACTCGGCGAGCTGTTCTGACGGCGGCGCGAATGTAACGAGCTGCGTGCGAGTCGAACCGAGAACGGCACGAGCCTCGTCAAGCGCAGCCAGTACTTCGTCCTCCGTGCTCACAGAATGAGTCTACGTGGCGCGATAAAAGCGCAAGTCGTGCGAGCCATCCGCTGACGAAAGTCGAGCCGCAACTCTGCGCTCATAAGGGCCAAGAAGTTTGCCAGTTCGACACCGTGGGAGCTCATCTAAGTTCACGGTGGTTACTACTATTCTAGAGTCGCGGGGTCAATAGGACCCTTCCTAATGAGTGGAGTTATCTATGAATGAGAAAGACTTGATCGAGCTGTGGAATGACAAGCGTCGCCAAATTATCTCGGCTCAATCATCTTCCGTGATTGCCCTAGCCGTTGTCACCGTCGTGGCGATGATGGGTTACTTCGACGGGCCCTACACCTACGCGTTTTCATTGGCGTCCCTCTTTGTCGTGACAGCGGGTTCCTTGAGCGTCCTCAACCAGTTTGCGATTATCCGCGAAGCAAAATCAATCGTTCGCGACCTTCAGGCCGTCAGCAATCCCTCTGGAGTAGCACGTGACATCGCCGCCAGTGGCAAGTATCTGCTCTATACGCAGGTCATGATGATTGTTTTTAGTCTTGCCCTGCTGTTGGCGTTGGTTCTCGTCATCCTGTAGCTGGAACCCTCGCGACGGCTTCACAGTCGGGCTGCGAGGTCGGGCTGCACCGCTCGGCTCAAAATTGCGGCCGCCGACGCTGGAGAGTCGGTAATGCAATTTTTCGAACCGGCGGGACCGCCTGGAAGACCCGAATAATGGAAAAAGACCGCACGAATGCGTTCTTTTTCCATTACGTCGGGCTGACAGGATTTGAACCTGCGACCCCTTGACCCCCAGTCAAGTGCGCTACCAAGCTGCGCCACAGCCCGCTGCCTCACGGCAACCTGTTCAGCCTATCAAAATTATGGTGGCCGACATCAGACCGAGGTGCCCAACAACTCCTTGATGGCGTGCTCGAAAACTAGGTGGTGCGCAGCGACGTCCTCGACAGTCGATGTAGGACACATGAGCGCCATGTTGTGGAAGGGCGTCAACATGATCCCGCGATTGGCGAGGTAGAGGTGCAAAAAGTCCTCGAGTTCCCCGTCGGCGGCGGCGTTAGATTCACCACCGTTTCGAGGCCCTGGGCTAACGAACCGGTATTCGCATCGAGCGCCCAACTGAGCAATCGACCAGGGCAGCTCGTACCTCGCGAAGAGAACGTTCATTCCCTCGGTGAACAAAGTGCACATTGCGATCATGTGCTCGAACGCTGATTCAGTGAGAACGTGTTCAAGGGTCGCCCTCATCGCCGCAACCGACAATGGGTTTCCCGCCAAGGTTCCACCGACGCCGCCCATGTCGACCAAGTCGAGGTCGTCGCGCGCCAGGGCCTGAGCTGCGAAATCCGCCGAGAGTCCGTATGCGCCGGTCGGGATACCGCCCCCGATTGATTTACCGATGACAACGATGTCGGGTTCGAGGTTCCACGCGCGGGTTGCCCCACCGTAGCCCGCACTGAACGTGTGCGTTTCGTCGATAATGAGCAGGGCTCCAAACTTCCGCGTGAGCGCGCGCACACCGTCGTGATACCCCGCCTCGGGCAGGACGATTCCGATGTTCGTGAGAGCCGGTTCGATGAGAACCGCAGCGACGTCACCGTGGGCGAGTTCGCGCTCGAGGGCATCGAGGTCGTTGAATTCGGCGACACGACTCGTTTCGAGGACGTCTACTGGCTCGCCGACGTTTCCGGGTCTGCTCATGGATTCGCCATTCGGACCCACCACGATCAACGATTCGTCGACCGAGCCGTGATAGCAGTAGGAGTGAAAGAGGATTTTGGAACGACCCGTGAGCGCGCGAACCAGACGGATAACCCAGCGGTTCGCGTCCGTGGCGGTCAAGGCAAAGCTCCAGCGGTCCATGCCGAACCGACGCGTCAATTCTGCGCCGACCCATTCCGCATCGAGAGTAGGGAGCATGGTGGTCAGTCCACCCTGGTCCGAGACGTGCCGCACAATTGCTGCCGATACTTCGGGCGCGGCGTGACCCGCCATTGCCCCCGTGTCGCCGAGTGCGAAATCGATGTAGTCGTTCCCGTCGATATCGCGGATTTTGTTCCCGCGTGCCGATTCAAAATACACAGGGAATGACCCGGCCTTTTTGTTCATCCACGTCATTGGCACACGACCAAACAGGTGTTCCGCCGAAGCGTAGGCGGCCTTGGACTTCGGGTGGGTCTTCTCGAATTCCTCGCGCTCGCGAATGAACAGTTCTTCGAGGCGATTGCGGTCGATTTCGGCCATCAGTGCACTTCCTTGTGAATCGTGAATGACCCCAGACTACTGCGCGCGGTGGGCCTCGAGCATGTCGTTCAAGAGAGACCACGACTGTCCGAAACGTGGGTGAAGTTCGAATGATGTGACATCGTCGCGCGCGATCCACTGCAGGTCGGTACTTTCGAGGTCGTTGAACGCCGGTTCGAAATGCTCACGCGTTTCGACAATCACCGTCGTGTACGCCCAGAATCCGAGGTCAATGACGTAGGTGTCGATCGGAATGAGGAGGCTCTCTGGGACCCCGGCCTCTTCGTGCGCCTCGCGCGTCGCCCCAGCTGTCGCGTCCTCACCGAACTTCAAGGCTCCGCCGGGGATCCCCCAGGTTCCGCCGTGATGCGACCACTCGGCGCGCAACTGCAACAACACACTGTCGGTCGTGCGGTTCCAGACCAGAACACCCGCCGCACCAAACATCCCCCAGAATCGCTCGCCGTTTGGGCCGTGGACCCAGTTGTCGCCGAAATCGCGTTGATGCGGAGGGGGCAGGTAATTCACGCGACGAGCTTACTTTCGAGGTCCGCGTTTTTCGCGCACACGCATCGACACATTGATAGGCGAGCCCTCGAAACCCCACACCTCTCGGAGGCGACGCGTGATGAATCGGCGATATTGCGGGTCGAGGAATCCAGTTGTGAATAAGACGAACGTCGGCGGTCGAGTTGACGCCTGGGTGCCGAATAAAATACGTGGTTGCTTCCCACCGCGAACGGGGTGCGGGTGTGCCGCAGCGAGTTCCGAGAGGAAGGCATTGAGTTTTCCGGTTTGTATTCGGGTGTCCCACGATTCGAGAGCGAGTTCCAGTGCCGGCACCAATTTCTCTAGGTGACGACCCGTTCGCGCCGAGATGTTGACCCGGGGGGCCCACGCCACGTGGGCGAGGTCCTGTTCGATTTCCCGCTCGAGATAACGTCGGCGATCGTCGTCGAGCAAATCCCATTTGTTGAATGCCAACACAAGCGAACGACCCGATTCCAAGGCCATGTCGATGATACGAATGTCCTGTTCACTGATGGGTTCGGTGACATCGAGAACGACGACTGCGACCTCCGCCTTTTCGAGTGCAGCAGCGGTGCGCAACGACGCATAGAAATCAGCGCCTTGCGCCATGTGCTGACGTCGTCGGATGCCAGCGGTGTCGACGAAACGCCACACCTTTCCGCCCAGTTCGACCTGTTCGTCGATCGGGTCGCGGGTCGTACCCGCTAGTTCATTGACGACAACGCGCTCTTCACCCGCGGTTTTGTTCAACAGCGACGACTTACCCACGTTGGGGCGACCGATGATTGCTACTCGACGCGGACCGCCGATTTCAGTCTTGGCAACGGCACTGATTTCGGGAAGGATCGTGAGCACCTTGTCGAGCATGTCCGCGACGCCGCGACCGTGCAATGCTGAGACGGGCCATGGCTCCCCCAGTCCGAGCGACCATAGTGCAGCGGCTTCGGGCTCTTGGCGAGCATCGTCGACTTTGTTTCCGACGAGGATGACGGGCTTCTTCGATGCGCGAAGCATCGTGACGACTCGTTCATCGGTCGCGGTTGCCCCAACCATTGCGTCGACTACAAAAAGAACTGCGTCGGCGAGTTCGACCGCGATTTCGGCTTGGATTGCAACACTCTTGTCGATTCCACGTGCGTCTGGCTCCCAACCGCCGGTGTCAACCAGAGTGAACTTGCGGTCGTTCCACTCAGCCTTGTAGGTCACTCGGTCGCGAGTGACGCCGGGAACATCTTCGACGACGGCTTCACGGCGACCAAGGATGCGATTAACGAGTGCGGACTTTCCGACGTTGGG
>Ga0214921_10002591_pt1 | contig 29145 bp, 43 predicted proteins | sample LL1505_MetaG_FD_177992 | JGI IMG/M metagenome (GOLD analysis project Ga0214921, IMG submission 177992) | Freshwater microbial communities from Lake Lanier, Atlanta, Georgia, United States - LL-1505 | ecosystem: Environmental > Aquatic > Freshwater > Lake | place: USA: Georgia | collected...
AGGTTGCTCAACTTCCTGCTCTTATATGCACCCTCGGCGTTGTTGGTACTTCTATGGGTGTTGCACCTGTTAAGAATAGATACGGTAGAGCTGACGCAGGGGGAGGACTCATGACATGGGTTGCTTTTAATCCTGAGTACATGTTCATTGATGATATACCAGAGAATGTTTAAGGAGAATAATGTTAATGGAAAAGACACTAAAGATTATGCGACAAGAAGCATACGTTGAAGGTTGGCAAGATGCAGTATCTGCGCTGACTAAAGAGTATGAAGATAGATTACGTTTGGTCATTGACAAGTTTGAACTACCAAAGGAATACGAAGTAGATGACGACACGGAAAAGTCACAAGGCTAGAGGTGCAACCTTTGAATCAGATATCAGAGACTGGTTTAGAGCAAATGGATACGACGCTGAACGACTTGCTCGAACTGGTACAAGAGATGAGGGCGACGTTGTTGTCCGCAAAGACTTCCTTGGAAGCATTGGCGTTATCGAATGCAAAGCCCCAGGTGCTGGTAATAAGGTCGACCTCAGTGGGTGGACAAGAGAAGCCCAAGTCGAATCAGTTCACTTCGCAGAAGCTCGAGGACTATCGAAAGAAGAAGTCATTGCAGCGCTTATCATTAAAGCACGGGGCAAGTCCATTGCGGACGCATACTTGGTACTTAGATTAGGAGACATATTCGGTGAATGATTTACCCAGCATCAAGGCTGTACTAGAGCACTACGGTGCCAGTATGCGTCGTGACCATGGGCAAGTCAACCTGAAGTGTCCGTTCCACGGTGACTCACATCAAAGTGGAACTGCAAACCTAGACGATAATCTATTTGTTTGCTTTGCCTGCGGAGTACAAGGAAACAGTTTACAAATCATAGCGCAACAAGAAGGATGTGACATACGTGGGGCAGCAAAATTCGCAGAAGGAACTCTTGGGCATAGCGTCCAAACGGTATCAGGAAAGCATCTATCAGGCAGAAGGTTACCTTCGAAGCAGAGGCATAACTCTGGAAGTGGCACGGTTGGCACGATTAGGCGTAGTCGAGGAGCCTGAACCAGGACACGAACAGTATACTGGCAGGCTTAGTATACCTTATGTAACTAAGTCAGGCATTGTAGACATACGCTTTCGTTCACTCAACCCTGCGGTTGAACCTAAGTACATGGGTATGGTAGGAGCTGACACAAAGATGTATAACGTATTAGATATTGAACGAGCAGGCGATTGGATTGGAGTATGCGAAGGTGAACTCGACACCCTTACTATGTCACGATGTGTTGGAATCCCATGCGTCGGAGTACCAGGAGCAAACTCCTGGAAGAAGCACTACACAAGATTACTTGCTGACTTCGAACGCATCTTTGTTTTCGCAGACGGAGACGGACCAGGACGAGAGTTTGCAAACAGTTTGGCAAGAGAACTACCAGTCACTATCGTGGGATTTGGTGACGGGGAAGATGTTAATTCGGCATACACAAAGTACGGTGCGGGTTTCATTAAAGAAAAGATGGGATTAACAAATGAAGAATAAGATTAATCCTTGTCCAGAATGTGGACAGCACTTTGATAATGTGTTCGAAGCAACAGACCACCTACTTGAAGATGATGAAGAGTTCGACCCAGCATTAGTATTGCCTAATGGTTATCGCCTAATGATTGGTTCGTTGCTTCGTTGCATGTATCGCTATGCAAATAATCCTGAACAGATACAATCAATCACACAGGACACGTACATGACTTTGTTCTCAGCGGAGACGGACCCAGGTACGGTGTTAGAAGTTATTGAAGATATGATTGTTGACTCTAGTATGGTAGGAATTGATGACGAACTTAAACAGCTACTCGAAGATGGAGAGTGAAGAGATATGGCAGATTATCCAATACGTATCAGGACTGGGATTGAAGATAGAGTCATATCAGAAGCAAGACGGTCAGCTAAAGATAACCTTAGCAATCCCTCTCTTGCACGCGAAGTCCATCTAGAGGTGCACTTGAGCAACACAGTCAATGAATTGTCTGACTTGTTGTTGAGTAAGCATAAGGACTATGGTCCTAAGAATATATCACAAGCACCTGGTGGTGCAATCAATGGCTTGCGCGTACGAATGCATGATAAGTTAGCACGAATCAATAACCTGATTGACAGTGGTGCAAACCCTGAGCACGAATCCTTAGAAGATTCCTTCAAGGACATGGCTAACTATGCAATCATTGGGTTGCTGGTTCTACGAAAGCAATGGGACAATGACTAACAAATCTTCATTCGATTTAGACTTTGGATACGGACGCAAGGGTGAGCAATTAGTAGATGAGTTGCTTACTGGTGGACGTACTGTCGAAGTAAAGCGCGACCGCAAGTGGGCTAAGACTAACAACCTATACATTGAGACTGAGTGCTTCTTCAAGAAGATTGAGGACTGGGCACCGTCAGGGTTAGGTATAACAGAGGCAGCATACTGGGCGTTCGTGCTTGAAGAGAGCACACTCATTGTCCCAACAGATGCGTTGCGCTATGCAGTTAAAGAGTTTGGTAGAGAGATTACGTGTAACATCCCACCTAATTTGTCTAAAGGATTCTTAATTACAGTAGATGATTTAATGTCAGCGACACGACTATACAAGAAGGCAAAGGCAGATGAACTGGCAACAAATTGAGCCGTGGGAATATGTAATCACGGCGGTAGCCTCTGAGTATCATCGTAAGTTTGACATGGTTGAACTCGAAGATATTAAGCAGAGTCTATATGAATGGTTTGCTAAGCACCCTAACAAGGTGGCTGAGTGGGAGAAGATAGGTAACAAGGACGCAAAGAACCTTATCTATCGTAGCCTACGCAATCATGCATTAGATTATTGTCAGAGGTGGAAGGCTAAGAGTGTCGGATACGATGTATCGGATATCTATTACTATGAAGCAGATGTTGTAGAAGCATTGCTTCCTGCTGTGTTGCGAGCTGAGTATGGTGTTACTCATAAACTAAACTTGGGTAGACCAGGGCGTCCAAGCGCCCCTTCTGAAGGTGGAAACTTATCTGTCATGATGATGGAGATAGACTCCGCATACTGGAAGTTAAGTAAAGAGGATAGAAAGATACTCTTTTTCCGATATGCAGAGTCTATGGACTACAAAGAGATAAGTAATTACCTGTCTCTGGGTAGTGATGACGCAGCACGAATGAGAGGTAACAGAGCTGTCAAGCGACTGGTCAATAAACTAGGTGGGTTCAAGCCGTACTTAGACTATGATGCGCCAGAGCCAGAAGGTGAAGAGCCAAGTGAAATAGTACAAGGCTACAGTACCGCCAATCAAGGCGATGGGAACGATGATTGGAAAGAGATTGACTAGCAACCTATAAGTCAAACTCTTTTCATTCATCAATAGGGTCAAACTCTTTGTCGAAGTTATCCTCTGAATCAATCATGTCTTGTATCATAGCCTCTAAATCCAGCTCTGCTGGGTCAACATGTAATGCTTCCCCATTTACATTGTAGAACTCTTCAATCTCTTTCATGCTAGCAAACTGTAGTTCATCAGACTGTAAGTCACAGGCTGAACAACCACCGTCTTCGCATACTTCACATACCATTGTTACCCTCCTGTTGAATAGAATCCACTGCCATTGAACTTGACAGGTGGTGCGCTGTACACCCTTACCATTGGCTCATTGCAATTGTCGCAGTAAGGTATGATTTCATCATCGGTCATACCTCTACTGATTGTAACAGTGCTTGAGTCAATCTCACATTTGTATTCATAACTTGCCATTAGCTCGCTCCTAAGTCTTCACTTCTTGGGTAGACAACAGTTTGTGCATCTGCCCATGGGTCACTAGTAATAGCCGATGCAAAAGAATTTTCTATGGCATTACGTAGTTCTCGGTGCATCTCTCTATCGTTTTGTATGTACTCACGGTTTGCTACAATCTGATGTAAAAACTCAGTCATCTTCTATCTCCGTTCCTTCTGGTGTTGGTGCTGTTGCTAGTGTACCACACTCAGCACACTCCATGTCAAGGAAGTACATACCAATCTCTCCGTCGTCATCAAAGATAGTCTTGAGATTCCAAATCTCACAGCCACATGGGCACACTAGTGTAGGCTCACCGCGTATGTCCATAGCCTGACTGTAATCAGGACGCATCTCTGTTACATGCTTAGCCATTAGTAGTTACCATTCCTTTTCCAATAAGACCATGCTTCGCATGGCGTTGTGTACCTATAGTAAATATAATCAAGTCCTCTGTCAATTTGTTGTGGTGCAGGTGTGTCAGGGTCAAGCCCCAACAGTTGTGGTATACCACCAGCGTGCTTCCCCATCACGCGGATAGTATTGAAAGCACTTGGATTCCAAGCACTCTCTTTGCCCCACAACATGTTGAGGCATGACATCTGATTATCTTTCCACTCGTTGAGTTTGTCTCTAGCGTATGCCTTGCTATCTGCCTTACTCCAAGAGACTCGCACGCCTTTGTCTGTTGTGTCCGTGGCTGTCTTTGAGTTGTCTGTCAGTAGCAAAGCTACTACTACGAGTAGTAAGAAACTTAATGATTTCATTTAGTGATTGCCCTTACTCTGTGTGCAAAGTTAATCATAGACCTACGATTGTTCCATGTTACTGAAACATCTGCAAGTAGGACACGCTCACCAGGTAGAGTGCCTCCCCAAATACCATTGTCTAAGTTCTCTCTCTTCATACCCTCAGCAAAGCATTCAGCCTTAGCAGGGCATGCATTGCAGATAGATAGAGCGGTCTGTACGTTAGCGATGCGTTGCTTATACTCTGCGCTGTTCTCATTGACGTGGTAGTTGTCAATGTCGCTGTGAATAGACTCGCTGAACCATAGGTCAGGGTTCTCATGACCTGTGCATAGACCTTGCATACTCTATCTCCTATCTCTCTAGTGCTATCTCTGTCATCTCGTCGAATTCTTCGTCGAGTTCTTCCTCATCATTATAGCCTAATGCTATGTCGTCGTCAAGCGGTGGTTCGTAACTCATGTTTGAACTCCCTTCCTACCTCATAAGCAGCAGCAATAAAGTCTACTTGCTCAGTTAATTTTCTCATAAGTTCGTGCTGTTTGTCAAGCGATAGATGAGACATCATCTCTCTTGATAACTCTGCCTTCCATACAATGTTCATTGTCTACCCTCTCTAATGTATTGTGTTTGTGTTGAATTGCAATCCATGCAGTAATACTTGTATTGTACCTCACTACTATGGTTGATGTCAAATACCCATTTATGTTCGCAGCCAGGGGTGCTAAAGATAACACGCAGTAACCGCTCACTTGGTGAGTCCCACCATGTTTGCACATTTCGTATTATTTGTGGCACATTGTAAATCAAATGATTGTATTGTGCCTGTATGTATACGCCACGATAGAGTGGGGTATACTGTGCAGGGAATGTTGGTGATTGACGCTCACGTTGAGCAACAATCTTGTGCATAAACTCTGTCATAGTATCTCCAATCTATAATGATAGTGAGCAGTTTATACTCATGCTCAGGAGTTATGCTTACCCTTCGAACACTACTTCTGTGTAGCCATCGAGTCGGTCATGTGTTGTGACTAACCCCTTGCTACCAGTAAGGTGCTTGTATGTGCCGTTGCCTAGTGATACCCACATAGACTTAGGCTTGAAGCGTGTCTGTGAAGCAAGTGCCTTCACGATAGTACCACGCTTTGGATAGTCAGTTGATGTGTCGATTGCGTTGTATGAAATCTCATCTGCGATAACGCGTAGTTCCTCAGCGAGATTTAGAATTGCGGTTGTGGACATTTGTTACCTCTCTAGTTAGTATAGGAAATCGGCAAGGCTTCTTTTGCTTTGCCAATCTTTGTTTGGTGTGTAACATAAGCAATCATCTATCATGATTGAACAATCAAAGCATGATTTGCAAATGGTACAGTAGTACGGGTTGTCTGTTAAATCTGTGGCAGACTCACAGTAGGGACACATCTCTAAGTCTGCGTCCAAATCTACTGTGTAGTCCCACAGTTTGTCGGTATAATCTATGGCTTTGACAGGCTCTAGGTAGGTAGTACGCTTATGACTTTGGTTACTCCACCAGATACCTTCATTGTCCCATGAACCAGCCGACTCATTGAGTAGATACATAGGGTGTTGTGCTGCTGGGTCACATGTTAGGATAGCAATCTTGCTACCCTTAGCCCAAGTCTCAGCCATTATCCATACGTTATCATCATCAAGTGCAGATACGCCACCAATTCTAGGTAGTGTATCCTCAGCGAAGACACGCGTATCACTACGCTTGTCGGACTTGCCGATACTTATGTCAAGCACACCATTGTGTGCTAAGTAAGTACGCTCATCACCACCAACCACGAATGGGTGGCAATTCTGTTCGTTCTTAACACCATGTGTGGCGTATCGTGCGTGCCACATGGCGTAGCCGTCTGGGAATTGCTTGCGTAATTCCAAGAAGCGTGCAATAGATTTTTTAGCAGACATGCTACGCTCTGAGATAATTCTATCTCCAGCGTGTATGGCAAAGCCAAATCCATGCGGATTGCTACACGCACCAGCGTGTAAGTCTGCTTTGTTTGGTGTGGAGTTTGGCTCGCACACTACAAGTAAGCACATAGTATCATCTCCCTAAGCGTTAGCAGTTATCTTGTTGTTAATGTCTACTGATTGTATCTTGTCCAACCTAGAGTATAGGTCGGGGTAGAGTCCATTGTTGGACACTACATAGTCAGCGAACCAGTCCCAAGATAGTGCGCCAAGTTTGACGTCATCTAGTCGTAGTTCCCTAGTGTATTCTACCATGGCTTGTGCTAAGTCTAGGGCACTTAACACGCCACTTGCTTTCATTGTGCCTCTAAAGAAGCGCAATTCTATGGTGTTAGGGTTCTGCGTATTGACCGCAGAGTACCTCTCTGTATGGTTGCGGTCGGGACTACCGACCTTGTGCTTGATAGAGAATACTGGGCGGTCATACTCATCAAAGGTATAGACATCATTGAACCTTGCAAAGCGTGACTTGCGTCCAGCAAACTTCATCATGTGTGGTGCGTTTTTATACACAAAGGCTATGAACCTATGCATGTGTGCACCACTACTAAATCCGTCACGACTTAGGTGTATGTGCAGACCGCATGTGTCTGTATCCCACGACCTAGCCTCATGGTCTTTGCGTAGTGTCTCTATGGTATCCCATAGTAGGGCACTATTGTCTCGATACTGTTGGTGTGTATGTGGGTGAGTTACAATCTCGAACCCGTTGCTAATACTACCGTCATGCTTTAGGTACGCTGTACCTAGCAGGGCACTAGAAGCAAATGATGAGGCAGAGTCTACGCGTGGCATCTCTGTCTCTAACTCGAAGCCAAGATACATCTTGTGCTTGCTCACACCCTTAAAGATAGGTGCTGGTTTGCATGAGTAGTCGTGAATAGTACCGCTTGCACGGTAGCCACGACAGCACTTACCCTCGATAGGGTTACTCTCACGACAATCGCATGGGTAGTCATTGTGGTATGACTCGTCACACTCGTCACAGTAGTAGCAGTTATCAGAGAAGCAACGCTCACAAAATGGTGTATCACCAACGTAAGTCGTACTCTCTGATGATGACTCGCAACAATTCTCACAGTAGTAACTGTAATTCTCCCAGCAATAGTCGCACCATTCCTCATTGTCTACGGTGTGGCTGTTCTCGCTAGGCATACCGTCCTCGCAACGCTGACAGTAACTAGCGCAATTAGTGCACCATAACTCACCATTGACGTGGACGTTATCGTCCATGTCGCGTATGTCGTCACACTCATGGCAACTAAACACACACTCATTACAGTAAGCATGGTCATTGACCACTAGTTCATCTCCGTCATCTATTGTGTTGCCACAATTCGTACACTCTCTAGTGTTATCGTCATTCTCCATGTATCTCACCCCCTCTCGCTGTATAGTCGTAGTATAGCATGTTGTTAAGCCTTTGTCAATTCTTTAGCGTTGTCAATTATAGCGTCTGCTATCTTGGAGCGCAAGGTCTGAACCTCTAGCACTAGGCTAGGGAAGTCGTTGCGCTTATGGGTATCCTCTTGGACTCTAAGTGCCATGCGGATTACCTCGACCTCACGTGGTGTAAGGTCTAGCAATAGGTTATCGTGCGTCATAGTAGCCTTCGTATCTGCGGAGTCTGCGTTCTAATACATAGACTCTACGGAAGGCAATCACTAGCATAGTGTTAGCAAGTGCTAACGCTAATACTACCGCGAACAAGTCGCTTGTAGATAGTGTCATGTCTAACCTCTCTCTAGTATGATAGGCGTAGCCTACCATAGGCTTGACGGCTTGTCAAGTCGTGCCACGCTAGGACTCGAACCTAGACCTACCCCCACAATCGGGCGTGGCGTAATGCTATCGGGCTTGGAGACCGCGCAAGCGTGTCTGCTTGGTGGCAGGTTGCCATGGCGTCTGGAGCAGGTTGGCGTGGAATAGTGCCTTAGCACTCTCTCGCGCCTCTAGCCAATCGTAGGCTCGCGCCTCGGCTAGTAGTCTATCTTGTGCCGTCATGTAGTACCTCTCTCATGGTCGTGTTTAATCGTTCGCGTCTATGTGGACGCTTGGGAGCGTGGCGCGGAACTCGCGTTCGCGTTCTGCTAGTGCAAGTTCACGCGCTAGGCGTTCTTGTTCTTGTTCGCTAAGGGTCGGTAGTACGCGCTCAACCTTAGGTCGGTTGGTCGTGACAGCGTGGCGTTGGCGTGTACGCGTTAGGCGTACGGCTTTACCATGCTTAGTGTCGCTTAGTCGTGCCCCATTAGTGCCCAAGCGTCTATCAGACGCACGTACGCTAGGTGGCGTGACTACTATACTACCTGAACCCCCATAGGGGTTATAGGTCAAGGGTCTATCCTCTCTCATGCTTAGACTAGGGTATTTCCCTATTCTAGTGTCGCGCTAGGTAATGAGCCTAGTATAGCCTACGCTACGCGACTTGTCAAGTAGTGACACAATAGGGTTGTGATACCCGCGGGCGACCCGCTGCTACTAGGTAACTAGTCAAGCCTATCATGTCGCTATTGACTTGTCAAGTTGAGGACGCTCCCTCTCGGGGTTTCAACTTGTTAAGGGATACTTTACACTATCCCTTGACACTTGTCAAGTCTATCAGACTATCCGCGTGTCGTGTTATCTGTTGGGGGGTTAGCCCCCTATCTGATGACAAGTAGAACTATACCCCATCAGACTAGGCGTGTCAAGTCCAAACAAGGCTAATTAGGTAACGATTAGATAACGTTTCGCTGGGAGTTTCCTGAGAGAACCCTGAGAGTTACCTGTGATGTGGGTCACACCTTGATAGTCTGAGAGTTACCTGAGAATTACCTGAGAATTATTATAGCCCCAGTTTTCTGAGAATTAACTGAGAGTTGGCTGAGAATAGATAGGTCTGTGGATAGTCGGTTCATCTATAAATACTTATAGCGACTTATAGACTTATCTCTATGTCGATTTGTCGACAATTGTTTGAGGGCACATGCTTAAAAATAGGTTCGAGGGGGGCTTATAGTATCCCCCAAAAAATTTCTGTTATATTTACCCCCCTCTCACTATAGGTCAGATATACCCTAATTATAGTCCTGACCAGGACTTTTAAAATATTTTAATATAAGTTGTTCGCTTTTACGATTTGAACAGGTTATCTTATATGTATAATAATACATATACGGAGTCGCTCCGTTTAAGACTCCGCGACTCCTATATATAATATAATATATAATAATATGGGGAAGTTCTGCCGTTAATCGGCCAGCGTTAAATGACTGTAAATGATGGGGACAACTGATGGGTAGAAAACCTGGGATTCAGAATATCCCTAAGCGCGAGGCGCAAGAAAAGGCCTTGCAGCAACTAAGTCAGGGTAGCACTATTACCCAGGCTATGGCCTCTGTGGGCCGCTCAGACGTGGCATTCCGCCAATGGTCAGCAACTGACCCTGAGTTCAAAGCACGTGCCGAGGCTGCTCGCCTCGAGGGTAAAGGCATCAAGACTGACCTAAAGGAGCTGGGAGATATATCCTTCCCAGACTTCTCTGAACAGTTTCTAGACACTAAACTCTTTGACCATCACCTTGACTGGATAGACCTGATTGAAGGCCGCGAGCCGCGCTGGCTAGACCCAGCCATGACCTATGAGCCAGGCAATGACAACCGCGTACTGATTAACGTACCACCTGAGCACGCCAAGTCTACAGTCATTACGACTAACTACGTTGTTTACACAATTGTCAAGAACCCTAACGCCCGAGTTATTGTAGTTTCTAAAACTCAGGGTATGGCCCGCAAGTTCCTTGGGGCGATTAAAACTAGACTTTCCCACCCAGCCTACACCAAGTTACAGGTGGCCTTCGGTCCCAACGGTGGCTATAAGGCAGACTCAACACAATGGTCTGCTGATATGATTTATCTGGGTACAGGACGCGACTCTGGCGAAAAGGACCCTACGGTCCAAGCCCTTGGTATGCTTTCACAGATTTACGGTGCTCGCGCTGACCTGATTATTATCGACGATGCTGTGATGGGTTCAAACGCCCACGAGTGGGAAAAGCAGCTCGAGTGGATTCAAAAGGAAGTTATTACCCGTCTAGGTAGACACGGTAAATTAATTATCGTTGGCACTCGAGTTGCACCGATTGACCTCTATAAGATGCTCCGTGACCCCCAGCAATGGTCTGGTGGCAAGTCACCCTTTACTTACTTTGCAATGCCTGCCGTTTTGCAGTTTGACGAGAAGCCTGAAAACTGGAGAACGCTGTGGCCTAAAACCACACTGCAGGAAAACGAGATTGATGAACCCGATGAAAATGGTTTATATCCTAAGTGGGACGGACCCTCGCTCTTTACGCGCCGCTCTGAAGTTGCGCCATCTGTCTGGGCTATGGTCTACCAACAAGAAGACGTCCAGTCCGATTCTATATTCGCGCCAGCAGCAATTGCAGGATGTGTCAACGGTATGCGAAAGCGTGGACCGCTTAAACCAGGTACTCCAGGGCACCCGCGCTCAGCAGGTTCCACCTACACAGTAATTGGTTTTGACCCAGCCGTATCTGGTCGTTCTGCTTTCGTAGCAGTAACCTACAACCGCGACGATAGTTCTATCTATGTTTTAGACTGCGTCAACATGTCAGACCCTACTCCTCAAAAGGAGAACGCTCTGATTCGTGAGTGGGTCGAAAGATATCACCCTCAAGAGTTTCGTGTAGAAATCAACGCACACCAGAAGTACTACGCAATGGACACTGACCTGCGTAACTACTTAGCAACCTACGGCTGCCAGTTGAACTCACACTTTACTGGTAAGAACAAGTGGGACACATCTTTTGGTGTAGCATCTATGGCTAGCCTTTTTGGAACTATCCATGATGGTCGCTATCAGGACAATGGTTTAATCGAACTACCAAGCAATGAAGGCTCAGAGGGACTTAAGTCTCTTGTGCAGCAATTGATTACTTGGAAGCCAGATACTAAGAACCCTACCGACTGCGTGATGGCTTTATGGTTTGCTATCATTCGTATACGCGAACTGATGCAACAGGGCAGCAAAGTAGGACAGTACCAAAATAATCGCTGGGCAACCAGATATCAAAAGCAAAGCAGAATGTCATTAAACTTAGACGAAGCATTCGCTGAGCAATGGCAAGAAACTTATAGTTAGGATAACAATGGCACAAATGAAAAAGTCTGGCCCAGCAAAACCAGCATATTCAACAAAGACTCAAACAAAAGATTCAATCATACAAGACATCACAAATCGCTATAGCGTGACTGCTCGTGAAGCCAGAGACATTGTTACTTCAGTTGGTACTTTCTTTAAGACTGTAAAAGAGATGAAGCCTGGTCAAGGTGGAACAGGACCAACTACTAAATCTGTAAGAGCAATCAAAGCTGCTGGTTCAGATGTTGTAAAACAAGTTAAAGAAACAGGTTCTGCAGCAAGGTCTGGTAGCAAGGGCACAACAGCAGCACAATCAAAAGTCAAGCGTGAAGTTAAGCCTGGCACAAAGCGCATTTAATTTTTTAAAAACTAAGTTAGGATAACAATGGCATTATCAATGGAACAAGTTGCAGCGAGAGTTGAAAACCTTCGCTACCGCAACGCTGAACGCGACGGTCGTAACCTCGACGTTCTTGCAGTCCGCAAGGGTAACATTGCATCTGTATATCCTGACTTCTTTCCAGACGGAGTAGATGCTAACGTAGTTGCTAACTTTATTGACATTGTCGCACGCGACTTGTCTGAGGTTATGGCACCACTACCTGCGGTTAACTGCTCTGCTGCCAACTCTGTTTCAGATAGAGCCCGTCAGTTTGCTGACAAGCGTACCCGCATCGCATCTAATTATTTCGCACACTCTGACCTTTCAGTTCAGATGTATCAAGGTGCTGACTGGTACCTAACATACGGTTTCCTCCCATTCTTTATTGAATTGGATGAGGAAGCAAAGATGCCACGCATCCGCCTAGAAAACCCTGTGGGTGCTTACCCAGAATTCGACCGCTACGGACGCTGCATTGCCTTTGCAAAGCGCTACATGACTTCTCTTGCAGAGTTAGTTGCGTTGTTCCCAGAGTATGAATACTCTTTGCTAGGTGGCCCAGGCTACAAGCAAGATTTGAATACTCAAGTAGAAATGATTCGCTACTACGACAAAGACCAATCAGTAATCTACATCCCTACAAAGGATAACTTAGTGCTATCACGTGCTAAGAATCCATTGGGTAAGATGATGATTGTTGTAGCACGCAAGCCATCCATTGATGATGAACTACGTGGACAGTTCGATGACATCCTAGGTATCCAATTGCTTCGCAATCGTTTTGCCTTGCTTGCAATGGAAGCTGCAGAAAAGTCTGTACAGTCTCCAATCGTACTTCCTCAGGATGTACAGGAACTACAACTTGGTGGAGACGCTGTTATTCGTACAGCAAATCCAGCGGGCGTACGCCGTGTAGAACTTAATATTCCAGCAGGTGCATTTACTGAGCAGACACTTCTTAATCAAGAACTTCGTGTTGGTGCTCGTTACCCTGAATCTCGTACAGGAAATGTTAATGCATCGATTGTAACTGGTCAAGGTGTACAAGCTCTTATGGGAGCATTTGATACACAGATTAAATCTGCTCAAGCAATCTTTGCTTCTGCTCTTCGTGATGTAATCAGCATCTGTTTTGAAGTCGATGAACTGATTTTCCCAGAAGAAAAAACTATTCGTGGTGTTGACTCAGGTTCACCATATGAAATCACATACTCACCTAAGAAGGACATCAAGGGCGATTACTCAGCCGATGTTCGTTATGGTATGTTGGCTGGTCTTAACCCAGCACAGGGTCTTATCTTTATGCTCCAAGCACTTGGTGGTGGACTTATCTCCAAGGATATGGCAATGCGTGAACTTCCATTTACAGTTAACGTAACTCAAGAACTAGAAAAGATTGAAATCGAGAGTATGCGTCAATCGCTTCTCGGTTCCATTACTGCACTCTCTCAAGCGATACCACAGATGGCAATGCAAGGCCAGGACGCTTCTGAAGTAGTGCGTCAGATTGCGGCTGTCATTAAGGCACGCCAAAAGGGACAGGCACTAGAGGACGTCATTGAAGAAGTCTTTACGCCACAGCCGCAACCAGTTCCTCCTGCTGGGGCCCAACAAGCGGTTGAGCAACCGTCCCCTGTTCCCGCTGGTGTTCCAGCAGGAGGCGCTACTCTTGCACCTGAACAGGGACCGCCTGACATTATGAGTTTGTTATCAGGTATTTCTGGTACAGGACAACCAACTGCAAGCGTAAGAACAATACGCAAGCGATAAGAAAGTAGGGGACATGACAACGATTATCGGCGTTCAGCACGAAGATAAATGTGTGATTGTATCTGATAGTCGTATCGCAGCAGGCGGTAAAGTATACACACATCCTGATATGGTAAAGGTAGTTGAACGTGGAAGTTATATTATCGGTGGTGCTGGTAACTATCGTGCTTTGCAAGTGGTACTCCATGGGTGGACGCCTCCACTAGTAACAGTCAAAGCAAAAGCAAACTTGTATGAGTTTGTAATTAACAAAGTTGTACCGACACTTAAAGCAACACTTGTTGAAGCAGGCGTAGACATTAATAAAACGTCAGATGATGACGATGATAAGTTTGAATTAAATCTTTTAATAGGCATCAATGGAACTATCTTCGAGATAGATTCTGATTTTGCAGTAGGAATGAACAGTACTGGATTCTACGGTATTGGTTCAGGTGGTGACTTCGCAGTAGGAGCGCTCCACGCAGGAACGACAATGCTAGATGCAATGCGAATTGCAGCACTTAACAATAACGAGACGGCTCCGCCGTTTCATATCTTTGAGCAATTTACCAAGTAGGAGGAACAATGGCACGTGGTGGAGCAAACGGTGGACCACAGTATAATCAGGCCAACGTAAATCCTATGGGTGGTAATGGACAGAGCGGACGTATGGACCTAAATTATTCTGGTTTGCCTTATGGACAAAACAAGGCTACTAATGAACAACGCACTGCTGCTCCAACAAAGGCTCCATCTTTTAACGCTGGTTCAGCACGCATGGGCGAAATGCGTTCATTAACTCCTATTACTGCTGAGACAGAACTTCCTGACCAACCAGTAACCGATATGAGTGGCTTATCATCTTTGCCACAACCTGCAGCAGACCCTGACATTGAGCAAATGCGTACCATGTTACCAGTCCTTGAATTCTGGGCTAGTCAGCCTGATTCCTCACAAGGAACAAAGGACTATGTTCAGTATTTAAGGACCATTCTATGAGCCTTTGGGAATACATTGGTAACACCCAAAAGTATCTTAATGGCGTAGGTGGAAACAATAACACACCTAACGTTAAGAATAATCGTCTGCCATTTGGCGTAACTGTTGACGTTGCAAAGAACCTGCCAGATAATCCTGGTGGATGGAACGATGCAGTAGAGAAGGCACGTGTTGCATCTCTTAGTACTGCTGGAAATGTTTTAGGAAAGCCACAAGGCATCCTTGCAGGTGCTGCATTAGGTAGCGTAATTCCTGGTGTAGGAACTGGTGCTGGCGCACTTCTTGGTGCTACTGCTTATGGAATTGCTGAAGCTGATAAAGCAAGCAATGGTAAAGTCAGCAAGGTACTTATGGCTGGTGCAAAGAACGTACGTTCTAACTATGCTTTTGTTCGTGATGTCTCTAATAAAGATGCAGGCATGGGACTTCTTGCTGGTTTAACAATGATTGCTGGTGGTGTAGCTGGTGGAATTGCGGGTTTTGCGCTAGGTGGACCAGTTGGTGCAGTAGCAGGAGCAGGTCTTGGTGCAGCGTTTGCTGGTAAAGCAGAGCGTGATGTTGCAGAATCTGGCACACTTAATTTTATTGACAAGGAATTGCAGAAGTCTGCTAAATTTTCTGAGTCAGATGCAGGTCAAGAGCACTACAACTTTGGCCGTGATACTACACAATTTGCTGCAAAAATTACAGGTTGGAACACATTAGGTGACACAACCAAGGGAATTGGTGCAGTTACATCTGGTATTCTTAACTTTGGTTTAGAAGCAAACGTAGGGCCTGATGTATTAGGTTTAAAACTTGCAGGTTCTGCCGCACGTAGCGCACTTGTTAACCCAATTATTCAGCAACAGGGTGGAATCAGCGCACGAGTATTTAAGGGAACCAGCCCAGACCTAATTAGAGACCGTCTGATGACAGACGTTGACCTAATCAAGCGTACAGTTGCTGGTGAAGTTACACCTTACACACCAGTATTTAAATTTTATCGTGAGAATGACGCAGCAACAGTTATCCAACGTCCAGAATTTCGTAATGAAATTGGACAGATTGGCGCAAATCTTGTAGCTGGTCAAACAGATGAAGTTATTGGACTTGTTCTTCGTGTTGGCCGCGGCGATATTGGTGCACTTCAGGAACTTGCCGCTAAACGTGCCGACAAATGGGCGGAACTTAATCGTTACCAGTCGGCACTTGAGTCTGTTGACAACGGATACAACGTATACTTTGAGTTTAAAGATGACATGATGCTCCTGTCTAACCGCTTTAAGGATAAGCGTGAAGCAGTAGAAGCAGAAATTAGTGCACTTCGCAAAGAAGTAGTATTTGTTAATGACGCACTTAAACTAGATACACGCATGGTTGACCGTACTGTATCTAAGTTTGCATGGGCTGAGCGTTTACGTAATGACTTTGCTAAAGAACGTGCTGCTCGCAAGTTGGAAGGCACGGAACTTCCTGGTCGTGAGACGCCAGTAGGTTCAGTAGTGCAGGCGTTCTACCAAGCCAACCCATTATCTGTACCTATTCGTTTTATTGAGCGTCTAACTGATGAAGCTCCTCGTGGAACGGTTAACTTTAACGAACCACTAATGGCAGTTGAACGTGTTCGTACAAATATTCGCGCAGCAGTACAGGCAAGACAGATTATGCCTGAAGAAGCGCGTACATTCTTGGATGATTTTATTAAGTCTCCAAACGAAATTGATAAGTTTAACTTTGTTGAAGCATTCAATGACACACTTATCCAGCGTTCTGCTGCCAAGTATGGAGTTTCTCCACTAATTGCTGATGAAGTAATCAGTGCCTACCGTAGAGAAAACCGCAAGATAGTATCTCAAGCAAAAGCAGCAAAAGAACTAGATAGTGCTTACTTTATTGATGAAGCAGGTGAAGTTGCTGTCGACCCTGTACTTGTCACCCAGTTAGCCAATGGTTCTAACATCATTAACGCTAAAGAAGTAGATGCAGCGTTCAAGCGCTACTCTATTAAGTATGGTGAAGAGGCAAGCCTACCACAGAACCTACTATTAGGCGGCAAGTTTGTAGCAGATGAATTCAATGGACTATGGCGTGGCTTTACATTAGCACGTGCTGGTTACCCAATCAACATTATCCGTGATTCTGCACTACGCGCATGGGGAGATGTGTCTCTCTTTGGCGTATTCAAGGAACTTGGCATCGAAACAATGGATGCTTTGACACGCAATACCAACAGCGTTAATAGAATTAATGACTGGGTTAAGGGTACGGCTAATCCAAGTAAAAACATTGCCAACATTCGAGGCAATATCGAAGAACGTTTATCTGTAGTTAGACTACTAGAGTCTAAGTTGAAGGATGCAAAGTATGACTTCGATAATCCTCCTAAGGTTGTAACAGACTCAGTTGCCCGTACATTAGAGCAGCACAAGCAGATTAAGAACACAATTGAAGAATTGCGTCGTCAAGAAACAGCCCTTACATCTGGTATTAAATCAAAACCAGTAGGCCGTGACAAGGTTACCGTAAGTGGATATGATTTTCCTGCACCATTCTCTGGTCGTTTCGGTGCAATCTCTCGTCAGCAGTTAACACAGAAGGATGACCTACGTCGTGCTCTTGCATCTGCTAAGGAATTAGAGATTGAAAGCATACGTCGTGACCGTACTGGTAGCATTCCCATTGTTGCAGCAGAGAATGAAGCAAAGCATCTGCAGGCTTGGGAGCAAATCCTAAACGATAAGATTCGCTTTGACGACGTAGCACGTCAGATTCTTGAAGGCAAAAAGAAGAGTGATGTTATTTTATGGATGAAAGACCCAGCAAATATTAGCTATCTTGACCGTTTCGGTACAGGTATTACAGCCAATACAGCCTATGAGCGTGTTAAAACTGTTGTAGATACATGGGCACCTAATGCTGAACTACGTAAGTTAATCCTTGAGGATAAACTTGACCTAGTTAAGTTAAAGCAATTATACCCAGATGTACATCAACGTCCTATTGTTCTTACAGATGCAGTAGATGATATGATGGCACGTAGCAATGCATATGGTAAGTTCCGTGATACACTCAAGGACACAGTTGCATGGCTATCTACAGTACCTACAAGCCGCCTTATGTACAATCCATACTTCGCATTGAAGTATCAGCAGAAGTTACAGAATATGGTAACAATTGCTAATGCACAGGGGCGCAGATTAACAGATGCTGATAAATCTTTATTTGAAAAGACTGCACGTGAGTATGGCATAAGCGAATACCGCAATAAGTTAAACTCCTTCCATAAGGATATGAACTATGCTGGTATCATTAACTACGTTCTTGCATTTTTCCCTGCATTAATCGAGCAATACCGTGCATACGGTAAGATTGCACTAGAAAATCCAGACTTTATTGCTAAGGCTGCACAGGTTACTACACTGCCAGGACGTGTTGGTGAAGTAGAAACTGATGCATTCGGTACGGAATACCTAAAGGTGGCTATGCCATTTACTGGTGTAGAGGGTCGCATTCCTACTAGTTGGTTCAATCCTTTGAATCCTACTGGTGGAGCAATCATCTCTGCTGGACCTATTGCTACATTCTCTGTTAACGCTGTTGCGAAGAAGTACAGCTTCGAGAACAAGTTTACTGACTTCTTCCTACCATTCGGTGCACAGTCTAATGTATTGCAGCCATTAACACCTAATACACTTAAGCGTAGTGCTCAGGCATTCCAGGCTGTATTTGCACGCAGTGGTGAGCAATTCAATAAAGATGCTAATATGATTCTTATGCAGAAGCGATATGACTTTTCACAGACAAAGGGTAGACAACCTAACTCTGCTGAGTTGAAGGACTTATCAAACCAGGCAGAAGATGGTGCAGTATCCTTTGCGATGCTACGTTTCTTCTCATCTGTTATGTTCCCAACACAGCCACGCCCTGTAACACCATTAACATTCTATGCTGATGAGTTAAACAAGATGCGTAATGCTGACCCTATCAACGGTGAAGAAGCATTCCTTGAGAAGTATCCTGATTTCTTCCTGCTAACAACACGTCTATCTGATGCTACATCAGGTCTGAATCCAGACAAGACTGCTACTACATTAGCAAAGGATAACCCTCAGGCTATTAAGGCTATTGTGTCTGCCATAGGTGAAGATAACCTTGGCGTTCTAGGTGCAGTGTTCAACGATGCTAACTACGCATTCTCATCTGCAGCCCAGGCTTGGTTACAAACATCTACGATTCCAGGTACTAGTAAGAAGTTCCGTGAGGTTGGCGCATCTTTAGATGCTAGCCGTTCATCTATTGTGAACAAGGGCTGGAATGACTGGTACAAGATGATTACAATTGTAACAGAAGAACTAGAAGCATCAGGTATGGACCCAGCAAAGGGCTTTGGTAAGTCTATTATGGACAACTATAAGGCTCAGTTTACTGAGGCACAGAAGACTTCTAACAACCTATGGTACGAAGAGAAGATTGAGAACTCATTCGGTGGTAGCAAGAGCAAGCAGGCAGATGCTGTGCGTGCTCTAACTATTGCACTTAACGATGATAAACTAGGTTCACAGTTATTGAAGCAGCCTAGATTCTCTACGATTGTTGACTACTTGAACCTACGTTATGATGTATATGATGGCTTGCAGTCTATGGGAACAACCTATGATTCCAAGAAAGCAGCGCAGTTACGTTCAAATGTAGAGACAATTGTTAACACAATGAAGAAGAAAGATATTAACTTTGCTAAGTTCTACGAGCGTTACTTCTCGGATGATAAGTTTGACTACGTATATGAGGAGCAAAAATAATGGCAATTGATAATCCAGTAGGGCGAGGAACCAGTGCAACTGGCATTGTCCCTAATATGCCATCAGTCGGTAGTAACACATTGCCACCTATCTCATCAACCTGGGCAAACAATATTAACAATAGATTGCAAGATGCACGCATTGGTCTTGCTCCTACATCATTCCAGCAAGGCGCCAGCCTAGTTGATAGTTTTACTAAGCCTCAGTTGACTAACATTGCTAAGGTTCTTAAGAGTCTAGGCTATAGTAAGTCACAGATTTCTACTGGTATAAAGGTTAAGGATATTCTAGTATCTGATTTTGGTACGACTCTAGCCTCATCTAAGACATATAATGACTTTGTAAATACAGTATCAGTTGATGTCCTTACGGGACTTAATACAGATACTAATGCAAACGTGCCAACTCAGACTATCCAGAAGTACGACCCAGCAGTACTTGGTAAATTGATTGATAACATTTACCAAGAGACACTGGGAGAACCAGCAACTGAAGCACAGAAGGCTTTGCGTCTAGCAGAACTTGAAGGCATGATTGCTACTGGAACAACCACAACAACCAAGAAGGTTGGTGGAAAGAATGTTGTCACAGTAACTCCAGGCTTTAGCCAAGAGCGTGCAAAGGTAAACATTGAGGAACAACTCAAGGTTATGAACCCAGATGAATTCGACCGTAAGAAGCGCATTGACTTCCAGGGTTGGCTATCACAGAATGTGGCAGGTGCATAAATGGCAGCAGCAGATGATGCTAACGCAGCAAGAATTGCAGCAATAGGTGATGCTGATGTAAAAGGTATTGCCACAGCCGCATCTTATGGAATCAGTGAGGCATTATTAGCAGCCTATCCTGAGTTGCAGAATGTTTACTTGCTCTTTAAAGAAGGCAGGACTGCAGCAGCTCTTGAGGCTCTATACGCTACAAACTACTACAAGAACCTTAGCCCAACAGTTAAAACACGCAGCAAACTAAAGTTAGAACAACCTGGCGTATATGCTGATTCATTTGAGAAGTATAGACTACAGGCAAAGAAACGTTTAGTTCAGACTGGTATCAAGATTGATGATGCTACACTTAATCAATTGGCACAAACAGCATATGACCAGGGTCTAGATGATAACCAGTTTGACATGCTTCTTAAGACATCAGGCAAGATTCTTGGCTATGGTGGCACAACACTAGGCGATGTTTCAACTTTGCAATCGTATTCTCGTGCATTTGGTGTAGACAATATGTTTAACAAAGCATTCTGGGATTCACAATCAGCAGAACTTGCTATTGGTAACACAACAACTCAGGACATTGAGGCTCAGATTCGCGAGACTGCAGCAAGTGCATATCCGTCATACGCTGAATCAATCCGTAAAGGTGTATCATTAGATGCTATTTCATCTGCATACAAGGCTTCGTACTCATCCATTTTAGAGGTAGACCCTGACTCAGTAACATACAATAACCCACGTCTTCGCCGTGCACTACAGTATATCGACCCAAAGACAGGACAACCAGGAGTTATGCCTATTTGGCAGTTTGAAAAAGAACTACGCTCAGCACCTGAGTGGGAGTACACGAACAATGCTCGTGATACTATTGACTCATTAACCCTTAAAGTATTTCGTGATATGGGGATTGCATAATGGCTAGAATTAATCCAGACCTACAAATGGTAGATGGCGGAGGAGGAGTTCCTAACGCTCCAACGTTAACTCCAGCACAGGCGCAAAGAGCAGTACAGAAATTATCCTCTGGTCAGAGTTTAACCGATGCGGAAAAAGTTTACTTAGGAATTCCAGTTTCAGTATCTACTACTGCAACAACAACTACTCCTACAACAACTACTCCCACAACAACAACTCCTACAACAACTACTCCCACAACAACAACTCCTACAACTACTACTCCAACAACTACAACACCAACTACAACTACGCCAACAACTGTTGTAACAACAACGCCTACAACTATTGTAAATAATGTAACTGACCCTGCAGTCTTAGCATTGATTCAATCTTTGCAGTCACAACTTGCAACCCTAACTAATGCACAAAGAACAGCACAGGACCAGGCTGCACAAGCAGCAACTCTTGCAGCAGCAGAAAAGGCCAAGCAGGCAGAACAAGAGCGTAAATCAATCGTAGCGGTTCTAACTGACCGATTCCAGAAGTATGGTTTAGGCAGTCTTATCAATAAGATTAAAGACCTGGCAATTGATGGTGCAACAGAGTCGACAATTACTCTAGCGCTTCAAGAGTCAGAAGAATACAAGACACGATTCAAGGCTAATGAAACACGTATTGCTAAGGGTCTTAAAGTTCTTACTCCTGCAGAATATCTTAACAATGAAGATGGATACCGCCAAGTTCTACGTTCATATGGTTTGAAGCAGTTTGATACAGATGCTTACGTCCAACAATTCATTGCTAATGATATGTCTCCAACAGAGTTTTCTAACCGTGTTGTTACGGCGGTACAGCGTGTGCAAAATGCAGACCCTGCTATTCTACAGCAACTACGCCAGTACTATGGTGTTGGTCAGCAAGACCTTGTCGCCTATGTGCTTGACCCAGAACAACAGTTCCAGAAGATTGAACGTCAAGTAGCAGCATCTGAAATTGGTGTAGCAGCAGGACGTCAAGGACTAAAGGCTGGTGTATCAGTTGCAGAACAACTAGCAGCACAAGGTGTTACGCAAGCAGAGGCACAGAAGGGTTATGCAACTATTGCAGATATCCTTCCAACTGCTGAAAAACTTTCTGATATTTATGGTACAACTCTTGATGCTTATGGTCAGTCAGAAGCTGAACAAGAAGTATTCAATAGCCTAGCATCAGCACAACGTAAGCGTCAGAAACTTACACAACGTGAAATTGCAGCCTTTAGTGGTGCAGCAGGCACAAACAAAACAAGTCTTACGACATCAAGCGTAGGACAATTCTAGAATCCTGAACGGACCTATCGGCCCCGTCAGAGTAATAGACCGATAGTAGGAGCCAGCCAGTTTCCCCGAACTGAACTGTGGCCTGCGAACTAACAACGAATAGAAGGGTGGGTTGCTATGAGCAACAACTACTGGGACGACGAAGACGATGACCTAGATACAGAAACAGAAACACAAATGGATGGAAGTGACTTACTTAAAAAGTTACGTAAAGCCAAGCGTGCAGATGAGAAGCGTATCAAGGAACTTACTGAGCAACTTGAGGGATTTTCCAAGGCGCAGCGTGAGTCTACCGTTAAGTCAGTACTAGAAAAGAAGGGTGTAAACCAGAAGGCAGCACGTCTAGTCCTTAAAGATTTAGATGGTGATTTTTCAGAAGAGGCAGTATCGAACTGGCTAGACGAAAACGCTGACCTATTTGGTATAGAGGTATCACAGAAACCTGACGTACAAAACCTAGCGGCGTTACGCCAGCAGGATGTCATGACACAGAATGCCGTTACACCAGACCGAGCACAGGACCTAGAACAGCGCATGGACAATGCAGGTTCTATGGAAGAGCTAATCGCCCTGATGCAAGGACAACAATAATCAATCGTTCATAGTCAAGGAGACTAATCAAACATGCCAAACGCATATACAGATACCTCGAGCACCTCGCTCGGAGGTACAGTAGGTGGCGCTGGTCTCGTACAGAAGGCGTATGACCGCCTTCTAGAGTTCGCTCTCCGCTCAGAACCCCTAATTCGTTCTGTCGCAGATAAGCGCCCAGCAAAGCAAGCAATCCCAGGTTCAACTGTAGTTCTACAGAAGTACGTTGACCTAGACACAAAGACATCAACACTAACAGAGACAGTTGACCCAGATGCAGTAGCATTGTCAACACCAACATCTGTTACAGTGACACTTAACGAGTACGGTAACGCTGTACTTGTAACACGTGCGTTGGAACTATTCTCTCTAGCAGATGTAGACCCAGCAATCGCTAACATCATCGCTTACAACCTAGCAGATTCTATCGACGTTGTCGCAATGAACACACTACGCTCAGGTTCAAACGTAATCTACGGTGGAACTCGCACATCAGTTGCAACACTTACAGCAAGTGATACACTTGACTCAGCAGACATCCGCAAGGCTGTTGCTAAGTTGCGTTCTAACAAGGCCAAGGGCCGTCGCGGAAATGCATATTGGACAGGTATCCACCCACAGGTTTCACACGACCTTCGTGCAGAGACAGGCGACCTAGGATGGCGCTACCCACAATCACAGTCTGCAGAGAATGCAAGCAAGGTTTGGGCAGGCGAAATCGGTGAGTACGAAGGTTCATTCTTCGTAGAATCACCACGTCTATACAACGCAAAGACTGGTGCAGACCAGACAGCACTAGCAACAACAACAGCAACTGTTGCAGGAACATCAGCAGGATTTACAATTGGTGTTGCTTCATCATCTGTTATCGCATCTCGTGCAGAAGTTGGTGACAAGATTGCAGCAACAGGTATCGCTTCAGGTGCTAAGATTGCTGCTATCGCAACATCAGGTTCAACAACAACTATCACAGTTGACACAGCGAATACAGCTGCAGTTACAGTAGGAGCAACTGTTACAGTAACTCCAGTAACTCGCGTATTCGATACAATCGTTGCAGGTTCACAGGCAATGGCAGAAGCCGTAGCTGAAGAACCACACGTAGTTATCGGTAACGTAACTGATAAGTTGATGCGCTTCCGCCCAATGGGTTGGTACGGCGTACTTGGCTTCGCAGTATACCGTGATGAGGCGCTATACCGCATCTCAACAGGTTCATCAATCGCTGCTAACTAGTAGTTAATTGACTGCTGGGCAGGGGCAACCCTGCCTGGTGGTGAATCCACTAAAGGAGGAGTCATGACAGAATACATCTTCAAGACACCAACAGTCGATGAAGGTTTCGAAGGAGTTCAACGACTCTTTACGTTTTATAAGTTAGCACGTGGAATCAGTATCATCAGAGTTAATGGAACTTACCGTCAGGTTCGTTATCCATACGATGGTGACTTAGATAGTTACCAAGAAGTATATCTTGGCGGTAGCCAGTATACTGTAGATGATGCAACAAAGGCAGCACTTATTGCTGGTGGCGTTGGGGTGACGGAAGCAAACTTTACAGCAATATAGGGGACACATGAATTTACACCGTATACAATCACATCCTGAATTTGTTGAAGGATGTTTTGGTTGCAAGGTAGGTACTCTTGAAATGAATACTGGCGATGCCAATAGTCAGCGGAATGCTCCTCGTAAGCGTTTTGAAAATGAACTATCTGCATACGCTAATGCGAAGGCACAAGGCATTCAGCCTGGTGGAACTTCGATGGAGAAAATTCGTGAGGCAGAACGTGCCTCCGAAGTATTGAATAAGCCGTATAACGCTGAATCAATGCCAGATGCAAAACACGTAAACAAATCAACCGCAGCGGTAATGAAAGAGATAGGACAAGTATGATGATGAAGAACAAGGCTTACAAGATGGGCGAAAAGATAGAATCCAAGTCTGAGAAGATGATGGAAATGAAGATGGGCAAGAAGAAGATGGCTAAGAAAACAGCCAAGAAGGTTGCCATGAAGAAGATGGGTAAGAAGAAGTAATGCCAAAAGTCGGAATGAAAGAATTCCCATACACAGCAAAAGGTATGGCAATGGCAAAGGCTGAGGCCAAGAAGACTGGCAAGCCAATGAAGAAGGCTGTTAAGAAGAAGGCAAAGAAGAAGTAATGGCCTCTCCAAAGCCAAAGGCTTCTCCTAGCCCACAGGCTACCAAGAAGTCTCAAATTGTTGTTACAACTGGTCAAGGTTCTACAATTAAGATGGGTGACCTAGGAAATAAAGCTCCTACACCTAATCCAGTAAAGACTCGTATTGGCACAGTCAGGGAATACACGACTGCTGAATACGAAGCGCTTTTGCGCAAAGTTGTAGCACAGAATAAAAACCGATGAAAAAGACAGCAAAGCATCCAGGATTTAAGAAAGCTGCAGCATCTATTGCTAGCAAGCAAGGAATTTCTAGAGAACGTGCCAGTGCAATTCTTGCTGCTGGCGCACGCAAGGCTGGTAAGGCTGCAGTTAAGGCTAACCCACGCCTAAAGAAGGTATCTGGTGTAGTTAAGAGAAAGAGCAAATAGATGTCAGACCCAAGACTAAAGCGAGCAGGAGTATCAGGCTTTAACAAGCCTAAGCGTACACCAAATCACCCAAAGAAGTCACACGTTGTTGTGGCAAAAGAAGGAGACAAGGTTAAGACTATTCGCTTTGGTCAACAGGGCGTTACTGGTGATAGGCAACCTACTGCCCGCCAGAAATCTTTCAAGGCACGTCATGCTAAGAACATTGCCAAGGGCAAGATGTCTGCTGCATACTGGGCGGATAAAGTCAAATGGTAGCAAAGAAGAAGGCTAAGTCAAAAGTTAATGCGGCTGGCAATTATACCAAGCCAGCGATGCGTGCTTCTTTGTTTAAGAAGATTAAGGCAGGCTCAAAGGGTGGAGACCCTGGTGAATGGTCTGCTCGTAAGGCTCAGTTGCTTGCAGTTGAGTACAAGAAAGCAGGAGGCGGTTACAAGTAATGGCACTTGCTAAGTCACAGAAGTCCTTAAAGAAGTGGACCAAAGAGGAATGGACAACCTCTGATGGCAAACCATCTAAAGGCAAGAAAAGATATTTACCTAAGAAAGCATGGTCTGCGCTGAGCGCTTCTGAAAAGGAAGCAACTAATAAAGTAAAAGCAGCAGGCAATGCAAAGGGTAAGCAGTTTGTAAAACAACCAAAGTCCATAGCGAAGAAAGCTGCGAGGTTTAGATAATGGCAACAGGAGAAGCAGGTAGCACATTTGCTGATGAGTTAAATCGTCTTGCAAACGGTGGAACATATCCAGCACCAACAGCATACAAGTCTGAGCAAGGTGCAGCCAATGCTTACGCATCAACTAGTGGTTTAGGAATTATTGCTGCACTTAATATTAAGGCTAGCGCAAGTCGTCAGCCTAACGATTACAAGATGATGAACGCTATCTGTAATGAATTGGCAGGTACTACTGGACTATCAGCCGTTGTTGCATTAAGGAGCATAAACCTATGACAACACTATCACAGATGGTTGATGAAGTTCTTATCAACCTTTCAGGTTATACATACCAACAGGACCGCTCTACATATCTACGCACAGCAGTCACAACACTGACATCTCCAAGTACATCACCTACAGTCCTATCTCTAGGCGATACAAGCAACGTAGGTAAAGGTATCCTTGAAGTTGATGAAGAACTTATGTGGGTTGATTCATTTGACCGTGTTGGTAACACAGCGACTGTATCACCTTATGGTCGTGGATATTTAGGCACAGGTGCTGCTACACACGCAGCTGATGCTAAGGTTACTATCTCACCTATCTTCCCACGATATGTAATTAAGAAGGCAATCAACGACACTATCCGAGCAATGGGTGCAAACCTTATGGCTGTCAAGCAAACTACCTTCACATTCAATGCAGCAGTAAATACATACGAGTTTGAAGATTTAGGTATTGAAAATATTCTAACTATGTCATGGCAAGATACAGGTCCTTCTAAGGAATGGATTCGCATCAAGCGTTGGGACTTTGACCCATTTGCAGATGTAACTACTTGGGGCGCAAACTCTCAGACAGTTACTATCTATGACTACATTACCCCAGGACGTACAGTAAAGGTGATGTATGTTACACCTCCAACTGCATTAGAAAACTCAAACGATGTATTCACAACTACTACAGGTTACCCTGAGTCAGCTCGTGATATCGTAATTCTTGGTGCATCATATAGACTATTGGCTTACCTTGACCCAGCACGTGCAGGTCAAATCAGCCCACAGGCGGACGAAACAGATGGCAAGCGCCCATACGGTGCAAGCGCATCAGCAACAAAGCAACTCTTTGCTCTTTACTCACAACGTTTGAACGAAGAAGTAGCAACACAACAAAACGCTTATCCGCCACGAATTCATTATACTCGATAGGAATATAAATGACAACACGCAATTACTCCTCTCGCTCGCAGCAGACAACACTAACAAGTGCAGTCACCGCTGGCGCATCAACGATAGTTGTCCAGTCAGGTACTGCACTCCTTGGTGGTCAATCTATTCCTGCGGGTACAACCTTTACGGTTGTAGTAGACCCAGACACAGCGCTCGAAGAAATCTTAGATGCCACCGCGGTATCGACTAACACCTTTACGGTAACCCGTGCTATTGATGGCTCGTCAGCCCAGGCTCACTCTGCTGGCGCAGTAGTTCGTCACATGGCTATTGGTCGCGACTACCGCGAAGCCAATGCCCACGTAGAGGCTTCTACGGGCGTTCACGGCATCTCTAACTCTTCTTCTGTAGTCGGAACTATCGACACTCAGACCCTGACTAACAAGACCCTTACAAGCCCTACAATCACTAACCCTAACATCTCTGGTGCTGGAGTAGATGCAAGCATTGTGTTTGAAGGTGCAACACCTGATGCCTTTGAGACTACACTGACTGTAGTTGACCCTACACAGGATAACACAATCACAATGCCTAACACAACAGGCACAGTGGTAATTGCTACCGCAGTACAGACTCTTACTAACAAGACTTTAACTAGCCCAACCATTTCAGGCTCGCCAGTTATTACTGGTCTATCTTCTGCTGGTATGTCAGCATCATCTGCTACTCCTAAGGATTATGTAGATAGCATTTTAGGTTCAGCAACTTCTGCAGCGACTTCTGCTGCTAGTGCAGCAACTAGCGCTACCTCTGCTGCTACGAGCGCTACAAGTGCAGCAGCCAGTGCCACAGCAGCAGCAGCCTCCGCAACAACATCAGCGAGTTCTGCAACAGCAGCAGCAACCAGTGCTACAAGCGCAGCGGCATCTGCTACAGCAGCGGCAACTAGTGCAACTAGTGCAGCAGCAAGTGCAACTACTGCCGCTAACTCAGTAGCGACAATTGCAGGCTATGCAACTACTGCTTCTAACTCTGCTAGCGCAGCAGCGACTAGCGCTGCAAGTGCTGCAACATCTGCTGCATCTGCAGCGGCATCTACAAGTGCTGCTGCTGCTAGTGCAACCGCTGCAGCGACAAGCGCTACATCTGCTGCTAACTCTGCAACGGCTGCAGCCACGTCAGCGACAAGTGCTGCTACATCAGCAACGGCAGCAGCAACATCTGCTACTAGCGCTGCAGCAAGTGCAGCATCGGCTGCTGGTGTTTTATCTGCAGCCTATACGGCAAAGGGTGTAATACTTGTAGGAACAGGTGCTGGTGCTTATGCTGTGCAAACAGTAGGAAGCAATGGGCAAGTACTTACCGCTAACTCTGCTCAAGCCGATGGTGTTGAGTGGACGACTGTTGATGCTCTACCTAGCCAGACTGGTAACTCAGGAAAATATTTAACCACTAACGGCTCAGCAGCAAGTTGGGCTACAATAACAACTGACCCCACACCAACCGCGTTTATGCTCGGTGGAATGTAACTAAGGAGAAATAATAATGCCAACAACATACAAGGTGCTAGGGCAGTCTAACCCGTCTGCTACCACGGCAACAACACTATACACAGTGCCATCT
>Ga0214921_10002592_pt1 | contig 29144 bp, 19 predicted proteins | sample LL1505_MetaG_FD_177992 | JGI IMG/M metagenome (GOLD analysis project Ga0214921, IMG submission 177992) | Freshwater microbial communities from Lake Lanier, Atlanta, Georgia, United States - LL-1505 | ecosystem: Environmental > Aquatic > Freshwater > Lake | place: USA: Georgia | collected...
TTTAGAATGGATAATTTTACAATTCCTAGTCCCGCAAACAACGGATAGAAAGGCCCAGGCGTAGGAGGTTGTTGTCCCTAAATAGGAGCGAGGCGTTGAAGGAGGCACGTCGAAAATAGGCGTTGGAGGGGGTTAGGCTTAGGCCGGTGGAGGACCACCAGTACGCATGGCTGCCTAGGCCTTCGAAAACTCCGGTTTCGCGTCGAAATCCTGCGGGTAACCCGTTGAACCCGGAACTGTTGCTGCCGTTACCCGAGGATGCCCAACCGGTGGTGGATTTGATGGCATGTCCTGCCACCCCTGTTCCGCCCAAGGCCGTGGTCAAGGTGGTCCATTCGGCATCCGAAGGCAGGTGCCACCCGCCAGGGCAGATTCCCCGGGTATCCGATGCGGCAAACCAATTGTACATTCTCCCGTAGAGGCTATCATTCACCGGATCGTTGTTATAGAGGGCGTGTGCTGGGGTGGTCGTAGTGGTGGACCAGCCGTTCGTCGTCAAGGGAAATGGAATTAAATCACCGTTGGCAAAGCGGTTGGTACGCAGGTTGCTTCCCATCCAACATTGGTTTTGGATGGCCAACGTGGGGTACAGATTCCCGGCGATATCGGTCACGGAGGCGGTTGGACAAGGCGAAGGCGGTGGTGGCACAAACGAACCATTGACATCGCCGGTGCTCAGAACCCGGTGTACAGCAGGTCCTGCCGCGGTATCCGCGACGAAAAGGGCGCTGTCCTGGGTCCAGGGTCCCGCTGGGAAGGAGTTTAATAGTTGTGCAGACCAACGAGCGATGTTCAAGGCATCGGTGGAGGTCACCGTGCCGCTGCGGTTGACATCAGCCGCCATGGCCTGAAGGCCGGTCAAAGCTGATGAGCCCGAGAAGGATTGGACCACCCTCAAGGCGTCGGTGGCGTTGATTCCTCCGGGGGCCAAGGTCGGAAAGGCCCGAATTCGGTATCGCCTTCCTTGAATGGCGTTGAATGAAAAACTTCCATTCATGCGGCTGGTATCTCGGTCCACCACCGTTCCGGTGCTGTCCACCAGTTCCAATGGACTGTAGGCCAAGGCAGAGCCGGAGGTGTTGGCGTATTGGAGGATCCCGTTGAGGGTTACCGGCACCGAAGCGTTGCAATTCATTCGGTTGATGGCGTTCCAAATCATGTTATTGAACATATAATCCAATGGAACCGATGGGGGCGTCTCACCCATTCGAATCCAAACCATGTTGGTGGACGGGATAACATTGATAAATTGGCCCTCCGATCCCAAGGCGGCGATCATGTCCATGGGTGCCGGAGGAAACATGGGCCCGGAAAACACGGTACGAATACGTGGTACCATATGGTTAGCGGTTCCGTTGAGCCACCACAGGTAACCGTAGCCCTGGTTGAGGTTCTGGGAACTGCGGGTCATTTGCCCAAAGTAGGCCGTATCGTTGAGAACCGGTACCCCGTTCCATACCCCTCTGTTGAGCATAAGTAAGCCAAAGCGGGCCATGCTTCTCGCGGTGCTAAACAGAACACGGTTGTATCCCGAAACAATGAATTGCCCGTCCATTCCGGTAGGGGCTTTGATTTTCTGATTGAGGTATTGGTTAAGGGTTCGCCCCGTGGCGTTTTCCAATACCGGATCCAACAACGTATACGGCGCGTTGTGGTAGGCCCAGCGCGTCCCGGGGCTAGCCAAAAACGTGAGGCAGGTATCGTCGGTACAATAAAGATCGGCCACTGCATCGTTCAGGCCGGTGGTCATGGTCAATTGGTGATGAATTTTGATTTGACCTTCCTGGGCAGGGGTAAGGCTGCTCCATCCGGGCCCCAAGTAGGTCGAGGTGGAATCGGTGATGCTGAGTAAATTTTCCTGCTGGGCAATGCCAACCAGGGTGGCCGTTACCGTTTTGCCTGCCGAAGCCCAACGCCAAAGGCTGTTGGGACCGTGTCCCGCAAAATATTTTTCCAAGACAATTTTGCCGTCCTTAAGCAAAACAAAGGCCTTGGTATCGTTGCTGTCCAAAAGTGCGTAGAGGCTGTCAATTCTTGCATTACACCAGCCCAAAGACGAGGGTGGTAGGGTATCCCAGACCGTGGAAGTTGTAGGGGGAAAATAAAGGCTTTGGGCCTGTAATGGATTATAAATCGCCCCAAAGTATAGAATCCATTGGAGAATTAGAAGGCGTAACTTCATGTGCTTAAACCATTTCGTATAAGACTTGTCCAATAAGTTTTGGTTTAATCAAGTTTCGAAGACTAAATTAAATACGTAGAATGATCGGCAATTCGATTTCTTTTTGGAGGACAGGGCTTGTTTACTGGGTGGTGGTTTTTTTAACTTGGATAGCTTATGGTTACGGGTATGGGCAAACCTTGCCAAATCAAATCAACGGGGAATTGCGTTACGATAATCCCGCAGTGACCCCTTTGGCGGGGGTTCCCGTCGTGCTTAAGAGCCTGCTGGGGAATATCGTGGCTGCGGACACGACCAATTCCAGTGGGGCTTATAGCCTAAGGGGTTTTGCAAACGGAACCTATATGCTGGATGCCTTACCGGACGGGAATTGGGGCGGGGTCAATGCTACCGATGCTTTGCAAATCAATCGGCATTTTACGTCGTTGCTGATGCTGTCTCCATTGCGCCAATCGGCAGCCGATGTTAATTTAAATCAAGCTATTAACAGCGCCGATGCTCTCCTCATTAATCGACGAATAACAGGCCTGATAACTAGTTTCAACGCGGGCGTTTGGGTTAGTGATCGCCCCACGCTTACTGCTCAAGGATCTGCGATTTCACTGAATCTCCGCATGTTGTGTGTTGGTGATGTGAATGGATCGTACACGCCCACGGTAACGACTCCAAATCTGGTCTTGGATACGGTAATGACCGGTATCCGTAGCGGGGTTGCACGGGTTCGCTTTCTTTCGCCAGGCGCTGGCGTTTACGAACGTGGCTTGTGTTGGGGATTGGCACCGTCGCCAACTATCTCGCAGTCCATCGCTACGGCAGGTTCCGGGGGCTATGATTTTGCCCTTGTCTTTGGGAACTCGACTTGGGATACCGCGCTGCGGTATGTCCGCGCATATGCCCGTACCTCCTTGGGTGTTACCTACAGCAACGAGAAATCCTTTAAACCCTACAGTATTGGTTCTGTCTATGCCGGTGGAATTATTTTGGACCTTGACAGCAGTGGGGAAAGCGGAATCGTATGCGCTGCTGCGGATCTCGGTCTTTATGCTTGGGGTTGTTCGGGCTCCCTTGTTCCCGGCACTTCCACGTCCCTGGGGAGCGGTTCAGCCAATACCGATTCCATCCTAATTTCTTGTGTTACGAGACCCATTGCGGCCTCGGTTTGTTCCGGGCTGGTCGCCAACGAATACACCGACTGGTATTTGCCAAGCCGTGATGAATTGCAGCTGATATACAATCGATTGCATCTTCAGGGACGAGGCGGCTTTGGAAGCGGTTGGTATTGGACTTCGTCCCAATCGAGTGGTTCCACGGCTTGGGCATTGAACTTTGGAACCGGGGCGCTCAGCGGTTCTGCTTCCAAAAGCTTGAGTGGTATGGTGAGGCCGGTACGTACTTTTCGGCCTACCCGTTGGGTGGTTGCCAACAATTTGCCTGTTCAGGTTTTGATCCAAAGGCCGCCCCAGGCGATCAATCCTCCAGCGCCAAATCCGGTCGTCGATGTTTTGATTGTTTTTCATGGCACCGTCCTTTACGATTCCAATTTAGTGGTCGCCGCGAACCAATCACTCGAAGAGTTCAAGGCGATTTTGAATCGTCAAGATATGTTGCTGGTCAGCGTTGCCTATCCCGGAGAGCAACTTTTGTTTGGGGATAACATTGCATTCGCTGAGGCTGCTTTGTTATGGGTCCGCAACCAGGCGTCCACCCAATTGGGGGTCACGGTACGCAAGGTGTTTTTGGCCGGGCATTCCCAAGGGGGATATTTGGTGACTCGCTTGAACACCATGCACGCCACCAACGGGGTGATTGCCAATGCCCCGGGACCTCTAAACTTGGTGTATCGCTGTGGCTTGGAGGAAAGCGGGGTTTTGGCTCTGGGTTCGACCTGCTCCAAGATTCAACAAGTTTACGGTACCACCCAGGTTAACCCCAACGAATACATGCAACGATCCCTTCTGTCGTTCACAACAGGTCATCGATCGGATATTCTTTTTGTGCAGGGCCTCAACGACTCACCCATCCAGATGTACTCCTGGCCGACTTTCAAACAAAGCATGCAGAATTGCAACAACTGTCAAATCAGGCAATATGTGGAGGTCCCTAACCTGGGACACACCTCCATCTTTCTTGACCCCACAGCCATTGCCCAATTCAATAACTTTATCAATACCCGCTAGGGTGGGCCCTGTTGGGTTCGAACCAACGACCACCTGATTATGAGTCAGACGCTCTAACCGGCTGAGCTAAGGGCCCGTCTGCGGATGGCTGAACCTATCGGCAGAAGTGGGGCGAAGTTAAGAACGGGAGCCTAGCCTTCGTCAACCGGGCGGATGAATTTGAGGGGGACGGTGACGACCACCGACCTTTGGAGAATGTCAAAGTCCACCCGGACGCTTTGGTTGCTGCTTTGTTTGATGAGAATCCCGGTTTGACCCATGAGGGGGCCTTGTTCGACCCGAACCCGCTGACCAGGGGTTAATTGCAGGGGGGTCACTTCCATTTCGTAGGTTGAATCCAAAAGCCGACGCAGGGTGTCCATTTCGGAATCCCGCAGAATGGCGGGTTTCCCCTCGTGAAAGAGGTAACGAACGATACCGTAGGTGTTGAGAATGTCGAAATAGGTTTTGGGGGTCACCAAAACAAACAAATACGACCTAAAAAGCGGCTCTTCAACCCATTTGCGGCGATCCGACCATTGTTTACGGACTTTGTGGAGGGGTAGCCAATATTCCAAACCCTGGAGTTCCAATTCCCGGGCGGCTTTTTTTTCGTGGCGTGGTAAGGTGTAAACCACATGCCATTGGGGGGCCTTAGAATTCTCGGCCATGCGCTTCTTTGAACCAATCCTCCCGAGGCAAGGATTGGAAGTAAGCCCAGGTTGCCTTCAGGCCCTCCGCACGATGCACTTGCGGTTCCCAATCCAGCAAGGATTTGGCCAAGGTGATGTCCGGTCGTCTTTGTTTGGGATCGTCCTGCGGCAAAGGCAGGTAGGTGATGGGTTGGTCGGTTCCGGTCAGGGCCTGGATTTCCTCCGCAAATTCCCGAATCGTGATTTCGTGGGGGTTGCCAATGTTCACCGGGCTGGCGTAATCGCTGTTCAAAAGTCGATAGATGCCCTCAATCAAATCATCCACATAACAAAAGGAGCGGGTTTGGCTTCCATCCCCAAAGACGGTAAGTGGTTCTCCCCGCAGGGCCTGGCCAATAAAAGCCGGCAGGGCCCGACCATCATTCAAGCGCATTCGGGGACCGTAGGTATTGAAAATGCGTACAATTCGGGTCTGCAAACCGTGGTACGTGTGGTAAGCCATGGTGATGGCCTCTTGAAAGCGCTTGGCTTCGTCGTAAACACCGCGCGGGCCCACCGGATTCACATTGCCCCAATAGGACTCGGTCTGCGGATGCACCAAAGGATCCCCGTAAACTTCCGAGGTGGAGGCCACCAGAATGCGGGCTTTTTTGTCGCGGGCTAAGCCCAGCAAATTGTGGGTTCCCAGCGACCCAACTTTGAGGGTCTGGATCGGTATCTTCAGGTAATCGATGGGGGATGCAGGCGAGGCAAAATGCAAAATGTTATCGACCGGACCGGGAACATGGACAAAGCGGGAAACATCTTGATGATAAAACTCAAAGTTCGGCGAAGGCATCAAATGCGCCAGATTACGCATGTCCCCGGTAATGAGGTTGTCCATGCCGATGACCTTGTGCCCTTCGGCCAAGAAACGATCGCAGAGATGGGATCCGAGAAAACCGGCGGCTCCGGTAACAATGGTGACTTGGCGTCTTTGGCTCATGGCTTTGGGATTAGGGGTTACCAATGTTACGGTAGTGAAAACCTCTTGCCCTCAATTCCGAAGCTTGGAATTGATTACGACCGTCAAAAATAACTTTACGTCGTAACAAGGATTCGACACGGTCCCATTCAGGGATGCGGAATTCGGGCCATTCGGTGATAAGAACCAGGGCATCAGCACCTTGAATGGCAGAATACGGATCCGGGGAATAGGTAATGCGTTCTCCCAGTTGATGCTTGGCTTCGTGCATGGCAACCGGATCGTAGGCCCGAACCTGGGCCCCTGCGGCCAACAACTCTTCAATGATCACGACCGAGGGCGCTTCGCGCATATCGTCAGTTTTGGGCTTGAAGCTCAAACCCCAAATTCCAAAACACAAACCGTGCAGGTCGGCACCAAAATGTTCCCGAATTAAACGACCCATGACTTTCTTTTGGTCTTCGTTGACTTCCTCGACCGCTTCGAGAATGCGCATGCGGTGACCGTTTTCTTTGGCGGTGCGGATGAGGGCTTTGACATCCTTGGGGAAGCAGGAACCCCCGTAACCTACCCCGGGGTAGATAAATTTATTCCCGATTCGAGGATCGCTCCCGATGCCTTTACGGACTTGGTCAACGCTGGCGCCCATGATATCGCAGAGCAGGGCTACATCGTTCATGAAGCTAATCTTGGTAGCCAACATGGCATTGGCCGCGTATTTGGTCATTTCGGCCGATGGAATATCCATAAAAAGGATGGGGTGGCCGTTCAACGTAAACGGTTTGTAGAGTCTGGACAGGGTGTCTTGGGCCTCTTGGCTTTCACAACCCACCACAATTCGGTCTGGTTTCAGAAAATCTTCAATCGCCGCCCCTTCCTTGAGGAATTCGGGGTTGGAGGCTACGTCAAAAGGAATATTCGCGCCCCGTTCTTGCATGGCCTGTTGCACGGCTTGGTGGACTTTGCGGCTGGTACTGACCGGAACGGTGGATTTGGTGACCACCACCGCGTAGTGTTGAAGGTGTTTTCCGATTTCGGTGGCAACTCCCAGAACGTACTGAAGGTCCGCACTCCCGTCTTCGCCGGGAGGGGTCCCCACCGCGATGAAAATGGCCTCCGCGCCTTGGATGGCTTCCCCCAGGTTGGTGCTGAAATGAAGTCGGCCGTTCTGGTAATTTCTCAATACCATTTCCTCCAGACCGGGCTCGTAAATCGGCATTTTACCAGCTTTGAGACCGTCAATTTTGCGTTGGTCTATATCGATGCACTGGACCTCGATCCCTACTTCGGCAAAACAGGTTCCGGTCACCAAGCCAACATAGCCGGTACCGACAATAGCAATTTTCATAATATTATTTTAAGCCACGGAAAGTCCAAAAATACCCTCGGAATGGATTAAACCAAAAAGAAAGCATCGAAGCCGCTTTGGGGCGCTGGATTCAGGACCCAATCGCTAATTCAAGGAAAGATTACCTTGGGAGATTGATTTATAACGATTTTTGGGTCTTCTATGAGGATCAATACCCCTGACTTGCGTCCATGGATGCGTGGAATAACCCTGTGCTTGGGGATGCTGCTTGTGGGCTATGCCTCGGGCTTAGCGTCCGATTCCACCAAGAACGCTCCTTCGGGTTGGACCTTGGAGGAATGCGTGCGCTATGCCTTGGAGCACAATTTATCCCTGCAACAAGGGGCATTGCAGGTAAAAGGGGCCCAACTGGACCTGCAAGCGGCGCGTTTGGCCATGACCCCAACGCTGAACGCCTCGGCAGGTCTCGCCTTCAACAGCGGTCGTGCCATTGACCCCTTCACCAATACCTTTATCGAAAGGACGGTGGAGTCCAATCAATTGGGAATCAACGGCTCTTGGCTGATCTACCAAGGGTCGCAGCTTCAACATCAACTGAAGGCAGCCCGTTTGGGGCAAGGGGCCTCGGTGCAAGAGCAAGAGGCCTTGCGGAACAACATTGCCCTCAGCATTGCGAATGCATATTTGCAGGTTCTGCTATCCAGGGAATTAACCACGGTTGCGCAACAGCAGAAGGCTTCGACCGCCAACCAATTAACCCGAATACGCCAATTGGTGAATGCGGGCTCCCTGCAGGTGGATAACCTGTACAACTTGGAGGCTCAATTGGCCTCGGACGAAGTCACCTTGACCAATGCCATGAACACGGCGATGAACGCTCGCATTGGCTTGGCTTTGCTGCTTCAGGTCCCCGATCCGGAACGCTTTGAGGTGGCCGCTCCGGACACGGCAAGTCTAAGGGGCGCTGCTTGGAACGCTGGCACCGCGAACGCTTTGTATCGTGACGCCGTGGGCAAGCAACCTCAGGTAATTGCGGCCGATTTACGATTGAATCAATCGTTGTTCAACCTCAAAGCCACCAAGGCCCTCCGTTATCCCCGGGTTGGAGCCTTTGTTAATTTGAGCACCCTCTTTGCATCGACCAGTCAGCAATTTGTGATGTTACCGGAACTTGATCGTTTGGAGCCCATCGGTTATCTGCAGAATGATCCCAGTCAAATTGTGGTGCAACCTATCCCCAAGTACAGAACCAGCCTGGTGCCTCGCGGTGAGCAGTTTCGTAACAATTTGGGCAGCGGAATGGGGCTAAGCCTGAGCATACCCCTGTGGAACAACGGACAGGTTCGGATCGCCGAACAGCGATCGCGCAATGCCATGGAATTGGCAAGGCTACAAAGCGAACAATCCCGAAACACGTTGTACAGCGATATTACCAGGGCGGTCACCGATTACCGAGCCGCCGTGGCCAGGCTCTCCACGAACCAAATCAATTTGGATGCCCAAAAGGCCAATTACACCTTGGCCGCCAAACGATACGAGGAGGGTTTGTTGCCATTGGCTGATTACCTCAACGCCAAGAACCGCCTTCAAATTGCCGAATCCTCTTGGTTACAAGCTTATTACGAAGAAATTTTCCGACTCAAGGTATTGGCTTTTTACGAAGGAAATTTCTCCTGGAAAAACCCCTGAAACTCTTCGAACCATGCCCGCACTCTCAAACAAACGAATACTATGGATCTCCGTCGTGGTCATTGTTATGGCGATTTTGGCTGCAGTGGGTCGTCGCCAAGGTTGGTGGGGGGAAACGCCTCCTTTGGAAGTCGCTGTAGAAAAGGTGGCGGCGAGAAGCTTGGTGGAAACCGTGCTGGCCAGTGGTAAAATTCAACCAATCACGGAGGTCAAAATATCTTCAGAAGTTTCAGGAGAAATCGTTGTTCTCAACATCAAAGAAGGGGACGCTGTTCGCAAAGGTCAACTTTTGGCCAGGATCAATCCTGAAATGATGGCGGCCGCTTTGGACCGCAACGAAGCCGCAGTAAACAATGCCAAATCCGGATTAGCCTCTGCCAAAGTTCGTTTGAGGCAACTTCAGAATATTTTGCGACTCACCGTTGAACCCGCTTACAAGCGTACGGCCAAGCTCTACGAAGACAAGGTCGCCACCCAAGCGGAATGGGAAGCCGCTCGTTCTCAATACGAGTCGGCTCAACAGGATATAGAATCCGCCCAACAGGCGGTGGAAGGGGCTGAGTTCATGGTTCAATCCGCCAAAGCCAGCCAGAACGAAATGCGGGAGCAGTTGGCGCGAACCAATATTTTGGCCCCGATGGACGGTATCGTGACCAAATTGTCGGTGGAATTGGGCGAAAGGGTGGTTGGGACCATACAAATGGCCGGTACGGAGATGATTCGCATTGCGGATTTGACTCGGATGGAAGTGAGGGTGGATGTGAGCGAAAGCGACGTGGTAAGGGTTAGCAACGGGGATTCCGTTAAAGTGGAAGTGGACGCCTATCCCGGTCGGATCTTCGAGGGGGTGGTCCGTGAGATCGCCAACAGCAGCAGCGCCTCGGCTTTGCCCGGAACCGGGGGTGCCGATCAGGTGACCAATTTCATGGTCAAAATTTCGATGTTAGGGGATAACCAAGGCCCTAATTTTCTTTTTAGACCGGGAATGAGCGCTTCGGCGGAGATCACCACCCGCCGGGTGGACGAGGCTTTGTCTCTGCCCATCAATGCTGTTACCCTTCGGGATCCGGATGGACAACCTGTGGGATCAGGGAGCGATTCAGGAACGGGCGATGATCAGGAAGGTGTCTCCCAAGGATCTGCCCAGGGCCAAGGCGGTAACAACGAATCCGGGGTATCCAACGCGGGGAACGATCGCGAGGTGGTCTTTGTGCGTCAAGGGGATACGGTGGAACAGCGCACGGTGGTCACCGGAATTCAAGACGATCGTTTTATCCAAATTACGAGCGGGCTCAAAGCGGGCGAAGAGGTGGTGGTGGCTCCTTATTCGGCCATTTCCAGGGATCTGACCAAGGGTCGTAAGATCAAAGTGGTTCCACAGGATCAGCTGTTCCAAGGTAAAGATTAATTTTTGGACGCTCAAGGGATGATGGGTGACAAAAAGCTCATGAAAGTTGCCGTCGTGGGAGGAGGCTCGTGGGCCACTGCCTTGGTCAAGGTCCTGTCCGACAACCAGGTGCCTTTGGTTTGGTGGATGAGGGACCGGGAGGCAATGGCGTATATTCAACAGCACCAGCGAAATCCCCGCTATTTGAGCGATGCCAATTTGCAATTAAAGAGAGGTTCGATGCAAGCAGATTTGCGCAAGGCCGTTGCAACGGCTTCGGTGGTCATCTTGGCCGTTCCAGCAGCTTTCCTCAGGGATGCCCTTTCGCCCTTATCCGAACATGATTTGGATGGCAAAAATGTGTTATCCGCGGTAAAGGGCATGGTCCCCGGAGAAAATCTTTTGATCGGACAATTCTTGCAAAAATATTTTCGGGTGAACGAGCAACGGTTCATGGTGATCACCGGCCCCTGTCATGCCGAAGAAGTTGCCGCCGAGAAATTGTCCTATCTGACCTTGGCCGCATCCCACCCGGAATTGGCTACGCCTTTGGTTCCGATGTTCAAGAACCGTTACATGAACATGCAGGTTTCGGACGATCCTTCCGGGAGCGAATATGCATCGGTCATGAAGAATATTTATGCCATTGCGGGGGGTATTGCTCATGGCTTGGGCTATGGGGATAATTTCATGGCCGTGTTGGTTTCCAACGCCATTATCGAGCTTAAATCCTTCCTCAGAGCGGTGTATCCCAAGCGCAGGGACATCAAGGGATCAGCCTATTTGGGCGACTTGTTGGTGACGGCCTATTCCCAGTTTTCCAGGAACCGTTCCTTCGGAGCAATGCTGGGCAAAGGGTATTCGGTTCGGTCCGCACAATTGGAGATGAACATGGTGGCCGAGGGGTATTATAGTGCCCGTGCGGTGCATGAACTTAACAAATTGCACAAGTGCTCCATTCCCATAGCGGCCACGGTGTACAGCATCCTCTACGAAGGCGTACCTGCACGCGTTGCCATGCATCATCTCCAAAGCCAATTGCATTGATTCCGAGGTCATGAGAACGGTTATGATATCGATCCGCTGTACAGTTTCCAGGATGCGACTCGGGCCAGGTTGGGGACAGCAACGGGGGTTGGGACAGTTCATGGGTCTGGCCTTGGTCTTGGCTTCGGTCTTGGCTTCGGTCTTGGCTTTGACTACGGTTGCAGAAGCCCAATGGCTTCCTGCCTTCGGTCGTAGCCGCATAGGTACGGCGGGTTTTCAATTTCTCAAAATTCAACCCGATGCCCGTTCTGCGGCCATGGCGGGCAATGCCATCAATTTGGTCAATGAACCCGGGGTTATGTTTTGGAATCCTGCTGGTTTGGTTCATGGAGCAGATCGCCCGTGGGCAGGCCAGGTTAACCATTTGTCTTATTGGTCGGGTATACGAATGCAATCCGCCGCTTTGGCAAGGCGCTTGGAGTCCGGAGATGTGATGGCCTTTGGGTTAAGGCATTTGCAAACTGGGGCCATGCCGGTAACCACTGAATTTCAACCCATGGGTACAGGGCAGACCTTCAACGCCACCAACACCAGCATGGGATTGGCCTATGCCCGTCCGTTGACGGATCGCTTTGCATTGGGTTTGTCTTTGAACTGGATTTACGAGCAGATGCCGGATTGGAGGGTCCATAACGCCACGGTCGATATGGGATTTCGCTACGATATCGGTTGGCGTGAAATGCGCCTTGCCGTGGGAATTAATCATTTCGGGATGAACGTTACCCCGCAGGGTCGCTTGCTCCGACCTTCCCTATCACGCACCGATACCCTTGTTGCCTTTGAGTCTCTGGCACCGCCTACCGTCCTACGCCTTGGTTTATCCGGTTTGGTGTACCGCGAAGGCGAACACAAGGTAGATGGAGTCATTCAATTGAATCACCCAACCGACCAGGCCGAGAGTCTGGGTGCCGCCATGGAATACAGTTACCGGGATTTGATGTTTGTTCGTTGCGGTTACGAACATCAACCCGGGGTGGGGCAATGGCCCTCTTGGGGATTGGGTTGGAGCCTCCCTCGTTCTTTTGGAAACCTGCGCTTGGATTATGCCTTTGCGGGCAGGCAGGGCTTAGGTCCCGTCCATAGGCTGGGCGTGATGGTGGCTTGGGGACAAAGTAACCTTGTGGCGGTCGAAAAATGAAGTATTAAATTCCTCAAAAATAGGTTTTTACAGCAAATTCATATTGCTGAATAAACAAAGTTTTCATTGGTGAAATATTGTTTTGTTCATAAAATATCAGCATAGCCTTTTTGTATTCCATTGCATCCACCGTTCGGTACGAAAGCGGACAATACTGGTGGTGCATAAGGATAGCATTGCTGATCATCCTGGCAGTCCTTTTGTTGCCATCCGCAAAAGGCTGAATGTACGATATCAAAACCAAGGCCAGCAAAGCCTTACTCATAACATTGGACTCGTTATTGATTAAAACGACCATTGCTTCCAACGCTTCCAAGATTTGAAAATCATTATCCAACGGAACATAATTGCTCCCTGAAATTCCAACTTTCCACTTCCGAATATTTCGATCAATACCCAAATCTTGGACGAGTATGCTGTGCATATCTTCGATGATCGCTACGTTGATTTTCTCCACAATGGATGGTTGGGCAATGATGAAGTCAATAGCCTCTTTGTGATTCAGCAACATGGTGGCCTCGTCTTTGCTTTTTCCTTCTGCGGTCCTCTTTTCTCGAAGTAGCCTCTCCGTTTCCAAAAGCGTGTAGGTATTGCCTTCTATTTGCGATGATTTCCAGCTAAGATCAATAGCCAAACGTTCAAGCTCCAAGGCATAAGCATTCGCTGAAAGTTGGCGAATATTGTCACCATAGGATTGGTGAACTTGACGAAGGTGGTTCTGCTCTGTTTCCGTAAAAAGGTTGACTTTCGTAAGGGTATCCACGATTAAGGATGGGTTATACCGCATCTTGATGATTCGCTCATCAATTTCTTGTTGGAAATACGCTTCAACATCCACGGGCCGTAACAGCTCGTAGGCACTGCTTAAGCTGTATTTGGTGCTTTTGCCTTTGCCGGTGGTTCGCACAAGGTTCTGGGCAAGGAGAACCTGCAAGGTCCTCTTGAGGGTAGCGTAGGCTGTCCCTTGATCCATGAAATCATGAATTTCTTTGGAAGAGAGGAGGGGCTTCTTTTGCAAAAGCAAAAGGATTTTCTCGAATTCAGAAGGGTCTTTGGATCGCATGCAGGTTATTTGAGCTCAATAATACTCTAAATTAAGCTCAAATATCCTTTAATATGCGCCCAATAAGTTAATAAATGAGCTACATTTTACCATTGGTATCCAGGGAATACCGTTTCCAGCTGTCCACAAAGTTCTTTTTTCAGAAAAAAAGACCCCATTTTTTGGCGAATCGGGAACTCTTGATGACCTTCGTGCAACCCCTATGTTGAAGTCAATGCCCTTGTCCTATTCCTTACGAGCGTTCTTTAAAGCGAGTTTAGAATGCGTTGGGTTGATGGGCGCCCTTACCTTACTGAGTGCTTGTGATTTCATGCTGGGAACCCGGCAAGACGATACGGTGGATGAAATTTTCGAACAAGGGGCCATTGACCCTACAGCGGTCCAAAGCGTGGTGGGTTATGTCCCCGTATTGCCGGTTTGGGATCAGTTCATGTCCCCCACCGATGTTTGGGTGGGCTACGACGAGATGGTTTATGTTACGGATGCCCAGGGGGTGCATGTTTTGGACCTCAAAGGAGAACGTTTCCAAACCATTCCTATTCCCGGGGCCACCAAAGTCACCCAAGATCTACGACTCCATACCTACGTTTTGGGCCGTGTGGATACGTTGATCGATAGCGCGGGGATTCCAGTTCGACGCAACCTCGCCGCGGTTTATGTGCTCGAACGCAGTGCCACGGCGCAGCCGGTTTTTCTGGATACCTTGGTACACCCGTTCAATGATTTGAGCCGTAGCAACACCAATTTCCGGGGGAGGTTTGACGAACAGGTTCAATACACCGGGATTGCATGCTTGGGGGATCATGGGTTTTATCTGGCCAGAAGAGGCCCATCCAACAATACCCTATCCGCCGCGGCACCGGACCATGCGGTTCTGGTCTTCAGGCCGGACCGTTCCAACAACGGGTATGTACCCGGGCTTAACCCTTCCTTGTCCGGGCTGAAATCGGCCATGGCGCCTTCAGGTTTATGCGGCTTGATGGGGCCACCGCAGCTTGTTTTTGGCATGAATCCCTCCAGGGATTTTATCCTCTTGCAATCGGCAACCCAAGCCGAATACAAGGCTTTGTGGATCCGTTCAACCGAAAACCCGGAGGTCGGGACCTTGTACTCCGAAAACCAAACCCTCGTTCAATTCGATCGCACCAAGGCGAGTCGCTTCCTCTACGAGCCCTTTCGATTCACGGCACCTGCCGATGTTTGCGTTGCCCCGGACGAGACAGGGTACCTGTTCGTGGTGGATGCGGTTCGGGATTCTTTGTACCAATTTACCTCCAAGGGTTACGAAGGCGTGAACCCTCCACCGAGTTCAGGTTTGACCCGTCAGGTAAGGGCTTCCTTTGGCGGAAGGGGTTCAGGCCCTTTCCAATTCCACAGCCCAAGCGGGGTGGCGTATTTTCGACGTACGGTGTATGTTGCGGACAAAGGCAATCACCGCATCATGCGCTACAAATTAAGTTCAGACCTTGAACGATAACGCGTCAAGTGACGTTACTAAAAATTGATCGTCGTCATTTTCTATTCAAAAAATTATGGATATGTTCAAAAGCAACAGACTTACCTCGTTCAAGGGTTTGTGCATCATCGCCCTTCTTGGGGCTTTAGCCTTTAATTCAACCCGGGCAGAAACAGCGGATACGGCCTCTTTTCGTTGGGAGCGATTGGAGATTTCCAATGCGGCGAGGGTAACCATTATCCAGGGCAATGAATTTCGATTATGGGTAGATGGCAGCGATTGGACCTCCACCCTGGCAGGTCAAGCCCAAGGCGAAGAACGTGGTTGGGAAATCGACGGGGAATGGTTGAGACTTCACAAATTCTCAGCCAAGGAGCTCAAAGTTCAACAACCCCGTCTGCGGGAGATTCGACTCAAGGGAGCTGTTGCTCTCCAAAGCGATGGGGTATGGCGTGATGATTTGTTACGAATCGGCATCAGCGGTGTGGGCAATGTTTCGTTGAATTTGGAGGTCCAAGAAATAATGGCCGACGTCAACGGCGTGGGCCGCTTGTCGCTCAAGGGGCATTGTTCCAAAGCCAGAATTGATATCAACGGACCGGGCATCATCGATGCCAAAACCTTCCAAGCGCGACAAGCCAAAATTTTCATCGATGGCCTGGGTTTATGTAAAATGGATGTTACAGACTCGCTCTACGCGGAAATCAGCGGAGGCGGTAGCATACGGTACCGGAAGGAGCCGGCCCATTTGGTCAATCGCATCAGCGGCCTAGGTTCCATTGCGGCTTGGGAGAACGACCCAAGCCCGAACATCGAACCTAAACCCCAAGCGGAGAAATCCTCCAAGGAGCGATCAAGTCCCCAATCAGGGGATTTTTGGGCTAGCCGTAAGGCCGGGGAACCGCGCAGGCCCTTTTTGGAATTGGGTCTGGCGCATTGGATCAACCCGCTTGGAACATCGTTGGAGAGCCGTTGGAACGCAACCCCAGCACCCTATGGGGTGATGGAGCCCGAATCCGAAAAGTCTATGTTTCTGAATTGGTGGACCCCCCTGAAATTTCAGACCTGCCTTTCAAGGAAAGCTGTTTCCATTTGGGCAAGTGGAGCCACCGTTCTTGCCTACCAAAATATACGCTTTGAAGACAACCTCGTGTTGTCCAAAGGAAAAGTTGGCAGCGGCAACCAGGTGCTCTTGGCCAACAGGATCGATACCTTAGGCAGTCCACGTTTTGATCAATCCCGTCTGGAAAATATGCAGCTCCAGGTTCCTTTGATGATTAATTTTCATAACACGAAACGCCCCCACAAAGGTTGGCATGCAGGTGCAGGAATCGTTCCCGGGATTCGCCTATGGACGAGGTCGTTGAACCGTTACCGTGATGATGGCGGCCGTGTGGAAATGTACCGCACCGGGAATTTCTACCTTAATCCATTTTCATTGGCCCTTCGATCGGAAATTGGTTACGGTCGTTTCCGCATGTTCACCCAATATTCGCTTAATTCAATGTTCCGAACCGGTTACGGCCCGCGTATAAACCGGGTAGATTTGGGTATTACCCTGTTGAGCTATTGACCCGAGTTTTCGAGGGCTTTGATTTGATCCCTGATTTTGGCAGCCAGGAGAAAGTCCATGTCTTTGGCAGCCTGGTTCATTTGTTTACGAAGATCCCGAAGATTTTGCTTCCCCATTACGGCTGATTTCCCTGGGCTTTGGGGGTTAGACGGCTGGACCTTTGTTTCGGAACGAGCCAGGCTTGGCGGATCGGACTCACGCAGCAGGGATTGCCCGTAACTGGCTTCAGCTTGCCGAATGTCGAGGAGGGCGCTTTGCTGAATGATCTCTTCGGGACTTTTGCGGATGCTGCGTGGGGTGATGCCGTGCTCTGTGTTATAGGCCATTTGCTTCTCGCGACGACGATTGCATTCCTTGATGGTGGCATCCATGGACCCTGTCAGTCGATCTGCATAAAAGATGACTCGACCCTCTTCATGCCTTGCCGCTCGTCCAGCCGTTTGGGTAAGGGATTTGTAATTGCGAAGAAAGCCTTCTTTGTCGGCATCCATGATGGCGACCAAGGCCACCTCCGGAAGGTCCAATCCTTCCCGTAACAAATTCACGCCGATCAAAACCTCAATTCGACCAAGGCGCAGATCCCTCAGGATTTCAACCCTTTCGAGGGTTTCGACACCGCTGTGTAAATAGGTACACAAAACCCCGGCACGGGTGAGGTATTTGGCCAGCTCTTCGGCCATTCTTTTGGTCAAGGTGGTGACCAAGACCCTCTGCCCCTTGGAGCGTGATTTTTGGATTTCTTCCATCAAGTCATCCACTTGGTTGGAGACCGGTCGAATTTCGATAGGAGGGTCCAGAAGGCCGGTAGGGCGAACCAATTGCTCCACAATAACGCCTTGGCTTTGTTGCAACTCAAAATCACCGGGGGTGGCGCTGACATAAACAACCTGCGGAATAATGTTCTCGAATTCTCCGAAGGTCAATGGCCTGTTGTCCAAGGCGGCAGGCAGTCGGAAGCCGTATTCCACCAAATTCAATTTACGACTTCGATCCCCTCCGTACATAGCCCGGACCTGGGGTAAGGTTTGATGACTTTCGTCCACCAACAACAAAAAATCCGAAGGAAAATAATCCAACAAACAGAAGGGCCGCTCCCCGGGATTTCGGCGGTCCATGTAGCGGGAATAGTTTTCGATCCCCGAACAATACCCGAGCTCTCGGATCATTTCCACATCGAAGGTGACCCGATCTTCGATGCGCCTGGATTCTTCAATTTTGCCTTCTTCCTTGAAATGCGCCACTTGACGGACCATATCTTGTTGGATTTCCAAAAGAATATCGCTGAGCTCATGGCGAGATGTCACATAATTGGAGGCGGGGAACAGCGCGAGATGATCCAAGGCATCGCCGGTACGCCCACTGACGGGATCGAGGTGGTGGTAGGATTGGATGCGATGCCCATTCCAGCTAATTCGGTAAGCAAAATCGGTGTAGGCCGGGAAAATATCCATGACCTCACCCCGGACCCTGAAGGTTCCGCGGGTCAATTCATGCAGCGCTCGGGAATACATGATGTCCACCAATTGGTTCATCAATCTTTCTTGGGTCATGGTTTCGCCCGGTCCAAGGCGGATCACCTTGTCGGTATAATCTGCAGGATTACCCATGCCGTAGATGCAGGATACCGAGGCCACGACCAGCACATCGCGACGACCTGACATCAAGGAAGAGGTGGTACGTAGGCGTAATTTCTCTATTTCATCGTTGATGGAAAGGTCCTTTTCGATATAGGTATTGGTCGTCGGCAGATAGGCTTCGGGTTGGTAATAATCGTAATACGAAACAAAGTACTCTACCGCATTATCCGGAAAAAACTGACGAAATTCACCGTACAGTTGGGCTACCAGGGTTTTGTTATGGGTGAGCACCAAGGTGGGCTTTTGGACGGTTTCCACCACTTTGGCCATGGTGAAGGTTTTGCCCGATCCGGTCACTCCCAGCAAGACTTGGGCAGGATCCCCCCGCTCGATGCCCTCGCTTAATTGGGCAATGGCGGTGGGCTGGTCTCCGGACGGTTCAAATTCCGATACAACGCGAAAGGGCATAGGGGCTGGATAGAAAGGAAGGTTAGGGCGAAGGTATCTCCGTGGCTGCGATTCAGGTAAACCTTGACCGCTTTAAGCCAACCAGAATTCCAAGGAGGCGATGGCTTGAAGCTCCAACATGGTCCAACCTCCAAGGACATGGGCGCCACGAGCGGCGCATTGTTCGAGGAAAAGGGTTCGTTCAGGTCGGTAAATCAGGTCCATCACCCGGTGATGCGGTCCAATTCCTTCCATGGCCATGGTAGGCAAGGGAGGCATTTCGGTTTCCGAAGGCCACATCCCGATCGGGGTGCATTGGATAAGGAGGGGATGAGCTTGGATAAGATTCGCCTCAGCATCTTCCCATGCAAGCAGGCTTCGGCCTCTTGTGTTGGGAATCGAAGGGCTCGATAACTTCCTGCTTAGTTGGGTGCAGGCAATGCCCCTGGTGTGCAATGCATGGACTACCGCCTTCGATGCCCCACCATCCCCCATGACAAGGGCAGGGCCCTCGAGCCGATTCGGTTCAAGAACGGCCAAGGCTGCGGCAAAGCCTTGGGCATCGGTGTTATGGCCTGTGACCCCTGAAACGGATCCGAACGGATCACGATGCAAACGAACGCAATTCACCGCTCCACAAGCCAGAGCCTCCGGGCTAAGGGACCAAGCCGCATCCTTCTTGGATTCTTGGAAAATCTCTTGAAACACCTTTATTTTATAGGGCAAGGTCACATTGAATCCCATCAAATGACGATGTTCGCTGGCCAAGCCCAAAATCCCGGGATATTCAGGATAGGCCAATAAGGCGTAGGGATACGAATATTGACGCTCTTCCATAAGACGCCCCATCAAAGCAGGCGAGGCGGAATGCCCCAAGGGCCATCCAAGAACTCCGTAACAATGCTCCGAAGACATGAAGATTGGGGGGTAATCCTAAGGATTAACGCTCAGTAGGGGATGTTTTTTCAGGGGCAAATTCCTTTGAGTCAGGTTGTTGACTTAATTTTCGCCCCCAGGATTCCAGCCCCAAGATCAACACGGCGCCAAAGGCCATCAAGGCGATGGCCAAGCCCCATTGGGAAGGGTTTCCCGTGATGGCCTCAAAATCTTCAGGTAGCAAGTTGCGTTCGGTGAGTGGGTGGCTTTCTCCTTGGCGATCGGTATAGAAGGTGAGGGTTTCCTTCCATGGCCAAACCTTGTTCAACGAACCCAACATAAATCCAGCCAGCAAAGAAACCGTGGTGAGATGATGCCGCTTGAGCAGCCAGGACAAAACATGCGAAAAAGAGAGGAGACCAACGGCAGCCCCCATGATGAACACCATGATCACGGGGATATTCAATTCGTGAAGCGCTTGGAGAATAAAACGGTATTTGCCCATCAAGAGCAGAATAAAGGACCCGGAGATACCGGGAAGGATCATGGCACAGATGGCAATGGCGCCGCTCACAAAAATAAACCACAACGCCTCCGGGGTCTGGGTTGGGGACATCACCGTGATCGCGTAGGCCAGAATGCTACCCACCACAAAGCCAAACCAGAAGCGCGGACTACGCAAATCCAAATCGCGGCATACCCCAACAATGCTTGCCAAAATAAGTCCCAAGAAAAAGGACCAGGTAGGTACAGGATGAAATTCCAGCAAATACAACATCAATTTGGACAAGGCCAAAATGCTGGTACCAATGCCCGAGAGCAGGAAAAGCAAGAAAGTGCCGTTGATTTTGTGCCAGGCCGCAGCCCATTTCCTTTGGATGACCAACTTCAGGAGTTCCGCATCGAAAGAACGCAGGGCATTTAACAGGGTCTCGTAGATTCCGGATATGAAGGCAATGGTCCCCCCGGATACCCCCGGAACGACGTCGGCGGCCCCCATGGCCACCCCTTTGAGATAAAGAACAAGATGTTGGATCATAGGCTCAAATCAAGGGTCAGCCTAACGAAAGCGTTTTAGATGCCCAAGAATTGCCCAAAGGTATCGCTGCGTAAGCCCAGTCTCAATGTTTCGAGCGGAATGACTTCCGATGGGGCGATGTTGCCCAGGCTGACATCGGCCCCCTGCATTCGGATAAACCAGGTTTGTTGAGCCTTGTTGGGGGCTTCCCAAAGAATTTTCTCCGAAGGAATCTGGGTAAGGATTTCTTCGACCAAACCGGACCGTACTTCGCCGGTGCTGCGAAAGATGCCAACGTTGCCTGCTTCTCTTGCTTCGGCAATCACCAATTCGGATCCGGCACTTAATTCGGCCTTCATCATGGCGATCCAACGGTAGGGAGCGATGATTTTTTCGGCGTCTTTGGATCCCACCTCGGACAAGACGTTGAAGTCTTTGCTAAAATCGGCGATATACTCGCATTTGCGGTCATGGGGCATGTCCAAGGAACCGTCCGAAATTTCCACGGTTTCCAAATTCAGGTCTTCAACAAGGCGCTTGAAGGCAGGGATTTGTTGACGAACTGCGTAGATCTCAAAGAGGGTTCCCCCCATATAACAACGAATGCCAGCTTCTTGGTACAACTGAATTTTATCCTTGAGACGACGATTGAAAAGGCCGGTGGACCAACCAAACTTGATCAAATCCGTGAAGGGTGCCGCATTCTCAAGAAAGGCCTCGGCTTCCATCAAGGAAAGGCCTTTGTCCATAACCATCGTGAGCCCTGCTACCCGTGGTTTGGCGGAGCGAGGCGGTAAATTCTCAAGAAGGCTCAGGGCAGGGTGGGTGGATGGAGCTGGGTCCATGATGCTGCTGTTTAAGTTAACGCAGTGCGCCGCCTTCTTTCAGAATGCTGAGCACGACGGGATTGTCATGCGCTTCGGGGCAGAAAGTCAACAAGTGATGGGCCTCGGATGGGTCGATGGCAAGGGCCCATCGAAGACAGGTTGCCGCCAATTCCACCAGCTCAGGCATATCGAAGGCATACAACAAGCCGGATAATTCGTAGAAATAGGCGGCCTCTTCTTGATGGGGCTCTTGGCCGTCTTGAATGCATTGCATGGCTTGTTCGAGGGAATCTTCGGCCAAGAACAAGGAAATCTTGAGAATGCGGGCTTCCCAGAAGGACTCGTCCAACCGCAGCGCTTCGTTAAGGGCAGATTCAGCATCTCGAAAGCAACCCAAAGCCATCAGAATGCGGGCTTTCTCGTACCAATACTCTTCGTGGTCCTCGGTAAGTTCGATGGCTTTGTTGATCAATGCCAGAGCCGTAGGCCATTGTTCGAGGTAGGCTTTGCAGGTGGCCTGCCCAAACCAGGCATCCGACAACAAGGGGTCCACCCGGGATGCCTCTTCGTAGCGAAGCAGCGCTTCAGGGTAGCGATCCAATTTTTCGTAACATACCCCCAGTCCGTTGATAAAAATGGAATGTTCGGGCTCTGCTTCGACCGCCAAGGTCATGCTCGCTAAGGCATCCTCAAATTTCTCTAGGTTAATCAGGGTATTGGCCATGTTGAAATGGGCCATGGACAAGGAAGGCTGTATGATCAAAGCGTAATCAAAAGCAACAATCGCTTTTTCAAAAAGACCGGCTTGGTTAAGCAAGACTCCTTGGTTGTACCAGGCAGAATCCGAATAGGGATTGGCAGAAATTTGCTTTTCAAAAAAAGCAATTCCTTCGTCCAAGAGCTCAAGTTGATGATAACAATAACATAAATCGTAGAGCAGATGCTCTTGATCGATTTGATCAAAACCAACACATTGTTGCAAGTGATCCAACGCGGAACGGTAGCGGCCTGCATTGAGATAGACCATCCCAAACGCAAGGTTCACGGAGGGTATTTGTTCCTTATCGGCAAACTGTTCTGCTTTGCGCAGATGTTGCAGTGCTCGATTGGTTTGGTTACGGTAATCGTACAGCGAAGAACGGGTCAGGTGAAGTTCCACCATGGAGGGATCTTGCTTAAGCGCTCTCTCCAACAATTCTTCGGCCAGCCGTATTTCCCCTTGTCCGATGAGCAATTGGGCTTTGCGGAGCATGAAACCCGAATGATCGGGCGATTGTTCCAATCCCTTGGCGAGGGCGATCTCCGCATGGGCCATGTTCCCACGGTCTTGGTAATAATCGAACAATTGCTCCAGCTCTTCTGCATCAAAAAACCAAGTCATCTGCTGGTTCAGCATGCGTTCAAAGCGCTCCACGCTCTCTCTCATCTCGGCATCCTGGTTCTCCCAGGAATCAGACCAATCGGACAATGGCTTAGGGTTTGACCAAATTTAGGCGATGACTTTGGCTTTTGGTGAGAACCTTTAGCATTTGGTGAAGGTTTTTTTGAACAAAAGGTGGTGGATAGCGAGGGGAGAGGTCCAATAAAGTTGAAAAAATAAAATAGTACTTGGTATTGCAAAGTACCTTGGAGGTTGTATGTTTGCCCCATGAACAGAGAAAATGTACGCGCACAAATGCGCAAAGGCGTCCTGGAGCTCTGTATACTCCGGGTTTTGGGTCAGGCGGAGGCCTATGCCAGTGATTTACTGGACAATCTCCGCAAAGCCGATATGCTGGTGGTCGAGGGGACCTTGTATCCCCTGCTGACCCGTATGAAAAATGCGGGATGGCTGGATTACCGCTGGGAGGAATCCAAAAGCGGACCACCCCGCAAGTATTATCGACTGACGGAGTTGGGCCAAGAAATCCTCTCGGATTTGGACCAAGAGTGGTTGGCTTTTACCGAGGCGGTGGCCTCCCTATCGCGTTAAAATTTCAAATTTTTTAAAGGAAACATACCATGAAAACAACCGTTTCAATTCATTTGGGAGGCCACTTGATGCACGCCGAGGAGGATGCCCATCACTCGTTGGTTCAGTATTTGGAATCCATCAAAAAACATCTCCGAACCACCGAGGGTCGCGACGAAATCCTGGCGGATATCGAATCTCGTTTTGCCGACCTGCTTATGGAACGATGGATGGGAAAATCGAGGGTAATTACGCGGATGGATGTCGAAGGCGTCGTTCAAATTCTGGGGAGTCCCACGCAATGGACGGAAGGCGATGACGAGGATGGAGGGGAGAGAGATCATTTGTTAGGAAATATACCCAAACTTTTGTTCAGGGACCCTAGTCGCCGGGTGATCGGTGGGGTTTCGGCGGGCTTGGCCGCCTATTTTGGCCTGGATTTGGCCTTGGTGCGTATTGTTATGCTCTTGTTGGGGTTGTTCACCGGTATTGGAATTTTTGCCTATTTTATCTTGTGGGTGGCGGTCCCCAAGGCCAGGACGACAGCCGATAGGCTGTCGATGCAGGGGAGTGCCGTAACATTGGATTCCATACGGCGCAAAGTGGAGGAGGAATACCGGACGGTGGAACAGACCCTGCAGAACCCAAGCAATCATCGCCGGTGGGAGTCATCTATCCGGGGCTGGCTGCGCGATGCCAACGGAATCGCGGCTCCGGTGTTGAGGGGTTTGGGGAGATTGCTTGGGGTCATCCTGGCCGTGCTTACGTTTGTTTTTTTGTTGACTTTGGGCTTGGGTTTTTGGTTTTCGCGAGCTGGCCTGGAGATGGGAGACGGGGTTCTCTTGGAGGGCGATGCTTCTTGGGGGACCTGGCTGGGCTTGTTATGGCCCTCTACGCTACCAACCGGCTATGCTTGGTTGGCCCTGGGTCTGGTACTTTTCGGTAAGTTGGTCTTTATGTCTGCGCTATCCGTACGCTTGTTACGAGGAGCCCCCTATAGGTTTTTTGGGAGGATCTTGGGTTTTTCGTTGTTGGCCATTCTTTTGGGGGTCCTTATGGGGTTGTGGCCTCTGGTGAAATACGCGGAGGATATTGATCAAAAGGCCGAAATAACCCGGACGATTCCATTGGATACCAACCGAACCGAATGGAATTTGGGTTTACTCCCCACTTGGCTGGATCAAGAAGGCAGGCCCATCGAGTGGACGGGGGAACTTCGGTTTTTGGAGGACGAATACAGCGGGGGCAACGAAGACAGCGACGCCAACCAGGAGGCGACGCGTTGGAGCATGACCGAGCAGCAAGTGTATGGGAACCTTATGGGGGTTCGCATTGTGCCCACGGATGGTAAGGCCCTCTTGGAGTCCAAGGTATGGGCTGCGGGCAAAACCAAGGCAAAGGCCAGGAGCCGTTCGGCTTCGGTCCAAATCGAAAGCAGGTGCGATAGCAGCGGACGCATTGCCTTGGCCGAGGGCTTGAATTTTCCCAAGAAGGATGGATATCGCATGCAACGGGTGGAATGGACCCTGCTGATTCCGGTGGGGCAAAGCCTACGAATTGACCCTGAATTGGCACCTTACCTCGAAGAAACGCTTGTCGTTGGGGATTTGCCCTATTCGTCCTTGGCGGGTCAGCATTGCATGATGACCTACAACGGTTTGGTTCGAATTGGGCCCTAAACGTACGGTGAATTCGTCTACGGAAATTAGCAAGAATTGACAAGGCGTTTTGTGTCGTACGGAATATTTTTGGACTTGAATGAGTTTGTATAATATCATCTTGGTTATCTCTATCGATAAATTAGATTTATGTTAAGAAAATTACTTTTTGTTGCGCTCTTTGTTGGAATCAAGAGCCTAACGTCTTTTGCTCAAACGGATTATTTTCAGCAGAAGGTGCAGTACCGCATACAGGTTCGCTTGGACCCTGTCAAGCATGCATTGCACGGTCGATTGGTTTTGGATTATACCAACCAATCCCCTCATTCCTTGGATCGCTTGGTCATGCATTTGCATCCCAATGCGTATTCCAGCCATCGGACGGCCTTTGGGCAACAACAAATTGCAGGGGGTAGTACCCGCTTTCGTTATGCTCCGGACAGCCTCCGTGGAGGCATGGATTCCTTGGATTTTTGGAGCGAAGGACGATCCTTGCGATGGGAATATTGGCATACCGATACCCCGGATATTGCAACGGTTTTTTTGAATCAACCGTTGTTACCGGGAGCTACCCTTCGTTTGGAAACCCCTTTTAGGGTCCGTATTCCTGGCGATTTTTCAAGAATGGGTCATGTCGGAAATCAATACCAAATAACCCAATGGTACCCCAAACCCGCCGTGTACGATACCAAGGGCTGGCATCCATTGCCTTACTTGGATCAAGGCGAGTTTTTTAGTGAATTTGGTTCGTTTGAGGTGGATATCACGGTTCCAGAACATTACCGGGTCGCCTCCTCCGGGGATTTACAAACCCCTTCTGAGCAGATTTGGTTGGATTCCTTGGCCAGGGTTGCCTCAGGACTGGACTCGTTTCCGCCCCTAAAGGCCCGCCAAGATTCCATGAATCCTGCCGCGGCACCTACCAAAACCCTACGTTACACCTTGGAGCAGGCCCATGATTTTGCTTGGTTCTGTGCGCCGGATTATTATGTGCGTCAAAGCCAAATCCAAATCGAGGATCGTAGCGTCAAGACTTACGCATTTTTTACCGGCCGTAACAAACCCTGGAAGGACGCGACCCTCTACGTGGATTCCTCGGTTTATTATTATTCCAAATGGCTGGGCCCCTACCCCTACAATACCTGCACGGCCGTCGAAGGAGCATTGCGTGCAGGTGGTGGCATGGAATACCCCACCATCACGGTTATCTCCGCGGGCGGTGGTTCACCCTTGCTTTTGGATTTGATCATTGCTCACGAAGTTGGCCACAATTGGTTTTACGGTATTTTGGCCTCCAACGAAAGGGATCATCCCTTCATGGACGAGGGTTTTAATTCCTTTTACGAAACCCGTTACCTGCGTTCCCGTTATCCGGGGCAAAACGAGCTAAGCGCTCAATTCGAAAAAGCCCCCAAAGCCTTGAAACGGCTTTTGGAACCCTGGCCGGATCTGAACAGCCTTTCCCTGTTGCTGTCTTTGCGTCGCGGCAAAGACCGCTCCCTCTGGCATTCGCATACCATGGATTACGATGGCGAAACCTACGGGACCCTGGCTTACAAGAAAACGGCCATGGAATTGCTTTACCTGGAAGCCTATTTGGGACCAGAGGAATTTGATCAACGAATGCAGGCCTATTACAGGACCTGGAAATTCAAACACCCAGCGCCCGATGATATGGAACGCATCCTCAAAACCAAAAGTTCGAGCTTGGAAAAGCAGCAGGAACAAGTCTCGGTGGCTTCCAAGGCTGTGGATTGGTGGTTCGAAGAACGTCTGCGCAAAGCAATTCCTCTGGATTATCGATTGGTAAGGCAACGAATTCGACCGACGGCGAGCGGCTGGGCATTGGAGGCCAAATTGAAGGGGCTCGGGACCGCAACTCCCTTTACGGTTGGTATCACGGATACCGCAGGTTCTCTGGTTCGGCAGGAATGGTTGGAAGGTTTCCAAGGGTCCAAAAGTTTCCGTTGGGATTTGACCGTGGAACCTCAACAATTGTTGCTGGACCCTACCCAAAGCCTGCCTTTGTATTGGCGGTCTTCGGCCAATAACAAAAACGAATTTTGGAAGCCGTCGCTTCCCTTGGATTTTGTGGGGTCTCACTTTTCCTGGATTCCTTGGATTAATTACCTAGAAACTGAGGGTTGGACCCCTGGACTGTTGGTGATGAGTCCGCTGATCTTGCCCACCAATTTGCAATACCGCGGGCTGCTCCAATGGGGAACGCGCAGTCATGCTTGGAGCGGTTTGGCCAAAATCGACTACAGCTGGTTCCCCAAACAATCGTACGGTCCGCAATGGACCGCGGGGTTGAATTGGAGGCGATTTGAACGATTGGGTCCTCTCAATGGGGGCACCCTGCATGGGTACGGGATTCGTTCGGCTCCCCAGGATCCCCGCCGTCCGGGACATCGCCAGCAATTGGAATGGGGATGGCGCCAACGCTACAACGGGAACTCGAATTCATTCAATGCGGGTCGTTCGGCCTGGGCCGGGGATTCGGCAGTCATACCAACCGGCGTTTGGCCTTACCTCCGCGGTTCGTACCGCTACGGTACGGTTTTGAACAGCCAAGCTTGGGGTTGGATGCTCCAAACGGGTCGCGCCAACGGGTCGCCATCCGGGTCGGCAATGCCTGCGCGCTTGGACCTCTACGCAAATACCAGTCGCTTGTTGGGGGAGGGTGCGCATCGATGGCGTTTGAACACCAGACTTTGGGGTGCCTACGCCTACGCTGCGTTGCCCTACCGGGATGAGCAAGGCCAAGTAGGTCGAATTTTCAACGGACCTGGCCTGTACAGTCCTGCTGGATTGGGGGGGGCTCAAGAGTACAACGCCCAAGATTTGTTATGGGCAAGGCCTCAATTGGTCAAAATGGATGCGATGACCACCACGGAGTCGGTGGAGCAATGGATTACCGATGCGTCATGGCGTGGCTTGGGCGGTCGTCAAGTCATTTTGCGCGATGCCGGCTTTCGTACCCCTGCTGGTGCGTACAGTCAGTTCTTGTTGCAACACATGACACAACCTTTGCAGTACCAATTTGCGCTGAATGTAGAGCTTGATTTGCCCAGAACCTTGGTGAAATTGCCCCTGAGTGTTTTTGCGAATGTTCAACGCAACAACTGGAATGGACGCAGTCCTGTATCGCCTTTGGCGACAATCGCGGATCTTATTGCCGACGATAATCCATGGTTGGCAACTCTTCCAGCGCTGAGCTGGGAAACGGGTATCACCCTCAAAGCCGCTCCATTTATGCAATTTCATTGGTTAGCTGCTGTGAGCCCCGATTTGCAAAGAAACTTTGTCCAGGGCACGTTAGAGGCCAAGGTTCCTTGGTACACCCGCTGGTCCTGGACACTCGACCTCAGCGCGCTGGATCCTCAAAAACTAATCTTCTAATCCATCCGTGGTGCATTGTATTTTTGCTCGCCTTACCTACAGCGACCCCAAAATTCAAACCCATGAAACCAGCGGTAAATTCCATCCTCCAAGCTCTTGAAATACCCAGCCTGGAATCAGGCGCTTCGACCGGGCGTCGATTTTTGAAGGCGGAGGGCACGTTGTTGGAATCGTATTCGCCGGTGGATGGGGCTTTGATGGGTTCGGTAACCCAAGCAAGCCAAGCGGATTACGAGCAGGTCATGGCGGCAGCGGTGACGGCCTTCCAGGAATGGAGGAACGTACCTGCCCCACGCCGTGGGGAATTCGTCCGCCTTTTGGGCGAAGAATTTCGCCGGCTCAAAGAACCTCTGGGCCAGTTGGTATCCTACGAAATGGGCAAAAGCCTCCAAGAAGGTTTGGGAGAAGTTCAGGAAATCATTGATATCTGCGATTTCGCGGTCGGCCTCTCACGGCAATTGTATGGACTCACCATGCACAGCGAGCGACCCGGTCACCGGATGTACGAGCAATGGCATCCTTTGGGCGTGGTGGGGGTCATTTCTGCTTTTAATTTCCCGGTGGCGGTATGGAGTTGGAATACCATGCTTGCCTGGGTCTGCGGTAACGCCTGTGTTTGGAAGCCCTCCGAAAAAACCCCTTTAACGGCCTTGGCTTGCCAGAAAATCACCGCTCGTGTTATGGAGTCTTTTGGGGCGCCGGAAGGCCTAAGTGGGCTGGTAATTGGCGGTGCAGCCGTTGGGGAATGGCTCAGCCACGATCCCCGGGTTC